>Ga0196964_10000086_pt1 | contig 64400 bp, 115 predicted proteins | sample S1_10metaG_FD_148615 | JGI IMG/M metagenome (GOLD analysis project Ga0196964, IMG submission 148615) | Soil microbial communities from Anza Borrego desert, Southern California, United States - S1_10 | ecosystem: Environmental > Terrestrial > Soil > Desert | place: USA: California | collected...
GATCGCGTCCGCAGCCCTCGCCGGCACCTTCAGCGACTTCAAGCTCATCAAGAGCCGAGGGGTTGCTCAGTTGGTGATCGAAGTTCCGCTTGAGAAGGCGGACGCCGCTTTGTCCACGCTCGGCGGATTGCCCAAGCCGGATGAGGAGCGATGGGTTGCGCTCGCACGGCTGAACACGAAACCACTCGGCGCGTCCATGTCGGAGTCCGCAGGCCAAGGGTCTGCCGCGGATACGGCGTCCCCGCAGAAACAGTCCGCTGTCGCGCCGGGTGGGACCAAAGGTGGGTGGTATGCGCTGAAGCCATCCGCAAGGGCGGCGCTGCTGTGCAAGGACGAGGATTTTAGAGGGTGGGTCGAGGCCACCTACAGACTCTCCGGGCTGACGGAAGTGGAGGCGGCGGACTGGCTTCGCAACTGCCTCGATGTGCCGACGCGAGCGCGACTGAACCCCGACAACCAGCCGCACTATCCGGCCGCCCTCAAGAAGTTCAACGCCATCGAGCGCGCCTATCGTGTCTCGCGCGGGCTGGAGACGGAGGCCCGATGACGGTTCTCCTCCCCAAGACCCGGATCGTGCGCGATCAGAAGTGGCTCGACCACCTGAAGACGCAGCCGTGCATCATCACGGGCTATCGCGGCAACGATTACGAAGCGGTGGACCCGGCGCACATCGGGACGCTTGGGCGCGGGATCAAGTCGCCGGACAACGAATGCCTCCCGATCCGGCACAGCATCCACGTTCAGATGCACGCGCATGGGGAAATGTCGATCCTACGCGCCCACCTACCGGACGACGTGTTGCGCGCAGCTCTCCGGGCTTATGCGCGCGAGATGTATGCGGAGTGGGCCGGCAAGCGCTTTCGCATGGAGCAGAAGGAGAGAGGGTGATGGTTGAGCAAACGGTCGCTGACATCGCTGATGCCGAATTGCTGAGCCGAGCCGTCAGGAACGCCCGCAGCCGCGACAAGCGCAAGGGCGAGAAGCATTGGCGCTGGGTTGCCGTGATGGACGTCTTCGCTCTTGGTCGGACTTATTCCTGTCAGCTCTGTGAGCGCTTCGGGCTCAATCCTGACGAAGAGGTCGCTCGTTGACGCGCTCTAGCCGAAACGTAGTGCCTGACCAGATCGAAGAACAGAGTTCAGCAATCCGAAAACTCGTTCCATGACATCACCAGAAACAAACAAACTACTCGATGAGGTGGACCGCATGGGCCGGCAGCGGAACGGCTCTACGTCCACAGCAAGCAAGATCGCAGAGGCTGCCGACTTCCTCGCCGACGCGGCACCCATCCTCGCCCGAGAGGTCCGCAAGCTCCAAGAGGAACTGGCGGCGGCGGACTACGCGCTCATCATGTCGAACAGCGATAGCGGGAACTGGGATGATCGAGCCCGCAACGCCCTGGCAGGCGCCCGCTCCCGTCAGCGCACCACCGGGGTGGAGGGGGCCGATGTCTGAGCGTCACGAGATGGAGATCCTGGAGTGCCCATTCGACGGCTGCCAATCACCGCAACCGTGCTTTGACGCTCAGACATGCCTCGCAGAACAGATTCAGCCCTTGGGGGCCACACCAATGATCGATGACACGCACCAAGCGCGACTGGACGGCGTAGAAGGCGGCGATGCGCAGTACACCGCTCAGCTTGAGGATCGAGTCACCGCGCTGACCGAACAAGTCGAGCAGCTACAGGGCCGAGCGGAGAGGGCGGAAGCTCTTGCCGACGCACGCAACGAGGGCATGAACGAACTGCTCACCCACCTCTCAGCATCCGAAGCCACCGTGGCGCAGCTACAGACGAGCCTCATGGGGGCGAGGGAGGTGCTGCGGGAAGCTCGAACCGTTCTGCATCTTCTCCAAAGCAACCCCGAGCTGAGCGGCTGCGGCCAGCATACGCATGCCATCGCCAGCGTTAATGCCGCCCTTGCGTTGAAGGCAGATTGGCCGAAAGAGATCGCGGGTCTTGTGATGGCCGTCGTCATGGACCTGGACGTGCCAAAGGCGATGGGCGCGGTTCTGGCGGCCTACCCGTCCCTCGCAGAGCAGGCGAGCGGTCTAGAGCCCGTTCGCACCGAGCCGATTTATGACGGATCGAGACGGGGGCAACGACTCATGCCGCCGCGCTTCGCCCTGCGTGCAGAGAAGTTCAGGAGCGCACGATGACCCCCTCACCGACGAAAGAGGAAATCCAGGCGCTGATCGCGGAGCTTCGCGACGATGCTGATGCACGCGACGGCGGCGCAGTTCGCCATCCGTTGCTGGGCGCCTCGCGCATTCGGGCGGCGGCGAGCGCTCTCGAAGCTCTATACCGCAATCTCACCACAGCAGGCAGGGATGGGTTCATGAAGGCGAGGGAGGCGGCGGCGAAGTGGCACGACGAGCGGCGCGCGTCAGCAGAACGACAATGCGAAGCTCTACAGTATCCAGTCGAGCATCCGTTCCAGACCATCGCGCGCCCGAGTGTCGCAGCATTTAGGGAAGAAGAAAAACTTCATACGAATTGCGCCTCCGCCATCCGCTCCATCCCCCTCCCCACAGAGATGGAAGAGGAGAAGGTGGGGGATGATGGATGGATCGATAAGGTGACCGTTCGCCTAAACAAGCTTGAGTTTTTTCTCCGAGGCTCAGATGCAAACGAAAGCGCTCACGCCCTCGTATGCGAAGCCCTCGCCCTCCTCCCCTCTAAGGACATCCAAGATGGCGACTGACCTTGAGGACAGACTGGCGAAGGATGCGTATCTGGTCGCCCTCGTATCCGTGGCCGAGGATCTGCCGCGCCTGATGAAGCAGGAGAATGCGTTCCTCGTCGCGCTCATCATCGGCTTGACCAAGGCGGTCAAAGAAGCGCGGCCGGACGTGCCGTTCATCGCCACCAAGGGAGGCCCCAATGGCGGATGAAGTGAAGCTGGATGAGCGGGGGCTGGAGGCGGCGTGCATCTATTCCGTCGAGACGATGGGCAAGTACACGTCCCCGCGCCAAGTCATCGAAGGAATCATCCGAGCCTACCTCACGCACACCCTCGGGCAGGAGAAGGAGGGGTGGAGGCCCGTTCCGCACATTCGCGAGCGGCAGGAGGGCGTGGCGCCGTGGGATGGCAGGCGGGTGTTGCTTTGGTCTCGACTCTATCCGCAGACGCCGACCGTCTCGCGATGGATCGAGGCCAACATGGGCGCGGGGTGGGAGGGCTACTACATCACGCCCGATCTCTGGCATCCGCTGCCGGGCCTTCCCGCCCCTCCGCCTTCTATGGAGAAGAAGCCGTGAGCGATGAATACATTCCGCCGCTCGTTTCGTTTCCCGGCGCACCCCTCACACCCGAAGTTGTCCTGCATCGAACGCTCAACAAGCTGGAGCACATCAAGGGCGTGACGGTCATCATTCAATGGAAAGCCGACGAAAGCTTTTCGGTCGACTGGTCGACGATGAACAAGAGCGAGCTTTACATGTCGGCGCGAGTTCTGGATCAGACCGCCGTCGAAAGCGCGAGGAGCGATCCGTGATGCGCTCCTCTAGCCGACAGGAACCGCTTCCGGAAGAGAATGGAAAGCGTTCAGCCCGAAAAGATTCTGATGTGCGCTTCGCGATCACGTTGAGAAAGGGCCAGAACTTATGACCGCCGAGTTGATCGAGAGATTGGAGCAAGCTGAGGGGCCGTCGCCTGAACTCGACGAAGCGATCTTCCAGGTCGTCTTCGGCGATCAACCGCTCGCGAGCCCCGGCCGCAGATTCACCTCCAGTGTCGATGCGGCCCTTACCTTGGTGCCGGAGGGGTGGGATTGGGCCGTCAGCACATCGACCACAGGGCCTGACGTGGCGGCATGCTTTTTTGCCTCCGTGAGGGAGACGCAGCCGTTCGACCCAGTGACATTGCAATGGCCAGATCGGCCGGACGCAGAAGGCTTCAAGCATCATAAGGGCGGCCCCGCGCTCGCCCTCTGCATCGCCAGCCTTAAGGCCCGTCTTTCCGTGATCGCGAGAGGGTGAAGAGATCAGGGGTGGCTTCGCATCACGCGGATGGGCATTGCGTCAACATGGAGAGCGAGAACATGGACGACTCCTTCGGCGCCCGACTCTTGACGGCACGCAAGCGCCGCGACCTCTCAGCATCGCAGCTCGCCGAGCGCGCGGACATCAACGTCACGCAGATCTCTCATTTTGAGAACGGTCAGCGACAGCCGGGCGCCGACAACATCCGCAAGCTCGCACGCGCCCTAGACATCACGGCCGATTTCCTGCTCGGCCTGACGACTGATACGCGAAGGATCAGCTCATGACCACCCCTCCCCCCGGTAACAGCGGAAGCCGAAGGAAGGCAGACGTGAGCGTCGACTATTTCCTGTTTTCGCCCGGGGCCAACAGGGCAGTGCTGATCGGCTCGGTCGGCGCGTTCGGTGTCAAATCTTGGCCGGTTGAATATGGCGGGCGGGAGTTCATCGCTTGGGCAATCGAGGAATCCATCAACGACGTGCGGATGGTGAGCGAGCGCGAGTTGCCGGAGAGTTATGAACGCTTTGTCCCGCGGCCCCCCGCGACGAACGAGGAAGACAGCGGCAGGACTCCGCAGAAGACGGAGCCCCTACTTAAGTCTTCCCCTGATAGGGACACATGACGGCGAGGCGGGGTGACATCGCTGATCTGCCGGCTTGGCCGCTCGGGCTCTCGCTCGAACAGGCTGCCGCTATGGTCGGGGTGTCCGAAAGCCACTTCCTTGAGCACTGCAAGCTGATTCCCGTCCGCATCGGCTCCCGGAAACTCTACGACCGGGACGAGGTCACCGCCTGGTTCAAGGGCTTGAAGGGGGTGGTTGACGCGACCAAGCCCGGCAAGCCAGCCTTACCGCCCCGCCGCCGTTCTGCCATGGAGATGCTGGATGCCGCGTTCACGAAAGAACGTAGTCCGCCGCAAGCTCGCAGACGGCTCGGTTAAGGTCTATGTCTACGAGGGCGGGATCAGGACGGACGCCGAAGAGGCGCCGAAGCCCAAAGACCTCGGCGACCTGATCCGTGACTACCGCCGCCCCAAAGGCCCATGGTGGAAGCTCGCTCCGAACACGCAGCGCACGCAGAACGCGGCAATGAAGAAACTGGAGGCCATTCACGCGACGCTGCTATCCGACATCGACGCGGCGTGGTGCGAGCGCGTTCAAGAGCACCTGTCGGATACCCCCGGCATCGCCAACATCACCACCGGACTGTTGCGGCGCATGTTCAAGCGCGGCGTGAAGCTCAAATGGATGCCCTTCAACCCTGCTGCAGACCTTGAGAAGCTGAAGACCGGAGAGGGCAAGCCCTGGCCGCTCTGGGCCATCAGGCAGTTCCGTCAGCGCGCCCCGGCGGACTGGTGCTTCATCTTCGACCTTGCCATCGCCACCGGCCTGCGCGTGAGCGACCTGCGGGCGCTTCGGTGGTCCAACTACGACGGGACATGGATACGGTGCATCCAGCAGAAGACCGGCGAGGAAGTCGAATGCCTGCTGGTGCCCGAGATGGTGCGGCGCCTCAATCAGAAGAAGCGCCAGGCGCGGGGGCTGTCGATCATCGCCACGGCGACGGGCACGCCCTACACCAAGACCGGCTTTGAAGCAGCCTGGTACAAGGTCCTCAAGCACACGGGGTTGAAGGGGAAGGGCTACACCTTCCACGGGCTGCGCCACACGCACGGCACCATGCGCGCGGACTCCGGCGACAGCGAGCACACCATCGCCGCAGCCCTCGGCCACAAGAGCCTTCAGAGCACGCGCCGATACACGAAGAACGCCAACCGACGCCGGCTTTTGGAAGACGCTCAGGAGCGTTTTGCCGCCGAGTGGCAAAACGGCAAATCCAGCAAGTCTAACTAGCGATCACCCTTGAGAAAATGCCATGCTTTTGGTAACGCACACTCCCAATCATCTGAGCGACTTAATGAGGCGCGGCTGTCAAAAGTTGGCCGCCGTGTTCCTGAGTCGTTTGCTGTCGGCAAAACGAACGGCCGACATGCTGGCCAAGGCCCGAGCGAAGGGGCTGAAGATCATCGAGCGGGGAGCGCAATGAGCGAGCGATGCCCAACTTGTGGTCAGTCGATGCGCAAGCCGACCGCGCCGCCGATCATGAGTGCGGACGCCCTGGTCGCGTTGATGCGATCGCCAACGCCCAAGGGCGGCTCCGCATGCGTCTATCTGACGAACAGCGGCGGATACGCCATCGAGTACGGGCGGGGTCGCGTTCATCTGGACGCCATAGACGAGGCGCGGTCTCGCGGGCTCATCGTGCCAAAGTGGCCAGATCGTCACCCCACCGGCTATTGGCGGCTGGCGTAAGGCTCAGCCACAATGCCCCATGCCCTCCGCCTACACCGTCGCCGACGTGCTCCGCTATGGCTACACGCTGACGGTCTATTGCCGGAACCACAAATGCGAGCGGAACAAGAAGCCTGCCCCTGGAGCACCGAGAATCCCGAAGTGGGTAACCCTCGACCTGTCGAAATATCCTCCTATGACACCTGTAGACGACATAGAGGCAAGGCTCAGATGCTCGGTATGCAATGGGAAGGATGTGCTTCTACAGGTGACGCCGGGAGAGGGTGTGCCGGGAGCGGGAAAGCCGAAGTATCGGCCTATGGAGTAGAATATGGACTGGGCACTGTCTCAGTTAGATCGGTGACCGGCCGCTAACGGGGTTGGACCCGTCCGGCCCCCATGCCATCTTAGCCGCATGCCCAAGGGACCTAAAGGCGAGCGCCGCCCCGCCGATGTCGTCGGCGCCGCCATCATGGTGGCGAAGATCGCGGTCGGCGAGGTCGAAGAGAACACGCCGGCCAGGGAAGGGAAAGAGTACGCCCGCAAGGGCGGCCTGAAGGGCGGGAAGGCCCGCGCCAAGGCCCTTACCCCCAATCCGGTCTTTTGGTGCAAAGGCCACCAACCGATTCAAGGTGATAAGCGATGAACGAGCAGAACCCGAGAGAAGCGGCATTAGGTAGCTGAAACAACCAGCCTCCTTTTGCCGCTCAGTTGAAAGGACTGAGCTATGGAATTCCGGAAGGGGGCGATGGTCGCCCTCTCAGTCTTGGTACTCGTAGTTGGGATCGTCGTGAACAACGAGGCGTTCGGAAGCTCCTCCGACCTCTTCCAGGACGCGACAGCAAGACGTGGTGCGCCCGCGTCCATCCAAATCGACATAGTTCACGATCCCCACGACATAGAACTTCGCGGTTCCGTTCCTAAGCTCGATGAATTCCGAGCCTGTAATCGCCCTATGCACCGGGAGCCCAGACGGTATTTGCGGCATTCCTGGGTGCATCCATCCGTCCATCGCGAGAATGACGGGCGTCATGCTCCCGAGGTCAGTTTCCCGAGGTGGGAGCGGTCGTCCCTTGGGAAGGATGATGCCTACTATCACCGCGCGCCGAACCTGACCGAGCGTGAGCCCGCTGTTCACTATCGCCCAGTCAACTGTGACTGGTTGTTCGCTGGTGATCGACCTCGCCATCCAAACATGACGCACGCGGATCAGCGGGCGATGATTGGCGCGGAAGTCCCTTTGCAGCTCGCCAGTGGTGCGTCGGGCCTCTCCAAAGGTCTTCCACAAGAACCAAAGGGTGATGAACCCAACAACCAGTTGAACGGCCGTGAGCCCCGCGAGCGCGCTGGCCCAGAAGGCCATGTCTTCCTGTGCTTTAAGGTCCGCAGCCTCCCGCTTGTCATCGTCGGGCTTGTCGGCCTCTTTGCGTGCCTCACGGGCATCTTGGCGGGAAAGTATCTGTATCGCCTCGTTGGCGGCGGATACGAGGCCCCACAACGCTTCGATGGCGTGCGTGTTGTCGGTATTCTGGCTTTGGGGATTGGCTTGATCTGGGCTGGGCTGCTGTTGGGCAAAAGCTACTGCGCCTAGCAGCAACCAGACAGCTAGGAGTCCTCCAGCCGCAAGACGGTGCAGCCAATCGCTACGAGACATTGGACAAAGAAAGCCGCCGTGAAGCCACCCCGGCTGATCTTGTTCGCGATGTTGCGTTCTGTCTCGCGGATTCCGAGTGGTTCTAGCTTTTCGGCCAACTCTCGGTAGCCGACGTTTCGGCGCTTAAGTTCGGCCTTTAACAAGGACTTAACCCGCTCAGACCATTCCTTTTCCGGCATAGACACCCCGTTTCCGTGGGAAATATCACCATATCCGATGTAAACACCATTGACAACGGGACGGATCATCATCATATTCGATGTATCAACATCGGATTTGATGATGTCTCAGCACTTCCTCCTCTCCTCAGCCGCCCGTTCGCTCTCCCTGGCGAAGGTCATGCGGCTGTCGGACGAAGAGGCTTCCGCCACCTTCGCCAAGGTCCGTTGGGCGTGTAACGACGGCAAGCCGGTCTGCCCGAAATGCGGCTCCGTGACCGTCTACGCCTGCAAGTCCCGCCCGATCTTCAAGTGCAAGGACTGCAAGGCGCAGTTCAGCGTCACGAGCGGCACCATCTTTGCCGACCGCAAGCTCCCGGTGCGCGACATTCTCGCGGCCATTGCGATCTTCACGAACGGCGCCAAGGGCTACTCGGCGCTTCAACTGAGCCGCGATCTGGATTGCCAGTACAAGACGGCGTTCGTTCTCGCGCACAAGCTCCGGGAAGCGATGGCGGCTGAGAGCAAGACGCGCACGCTCAAGGGTCACGTCGAGATCGACGGCGCTTTCTTCGGCGGTCACGTCCAGCCCGAGAACCGCAAGGAAGACCGCAAGGACCTGCGCCTCAAGCGGAACCAGACCGGCAAGCGCAAGGCCGTGGTGGTCATGCGCGAGCGCAACGGCAAGACGCTTACCGCCGTCTTCGCGGCCGAAGGCGATGCCGTCCAGACCGTGCGTGACCGCGTTGAGAGCGGCACCACGATCTATGCCGACGAAGCCTCGCATTGGGATGCGCTGCACTCGCGCTTTGACGCGAAGCGCATCAATCACAGCATCGCCTTCTCGGATGACGGCGCCTGCACGAACCAAGCGGAGAGCTTCTTTAGCCGTCTCCGCCGCGCGGAGATCGGCACGCACCATCATATCAGCGGCCAGTACCTCGCTTCCTACGCCAACGAAATGGCGTGGCGCGAAGACAACCGCCGCGTTCCGAACGGCAAGCAGTTCCTGATGATCGCGGGCGCCGTCATGGCCGCTCCGGTCTCGTCTCAGTGGTGCGGTTACTGGCAGAGGAGCAACAAGGAATGAAGATCGAGCGCCCCAACACTCTCTCGGGCCTCGTGGACAAGCGCCGCGAGATCGCCGGCAAGGTCGGCGAGACGCGCGCCCTGCTACGCCAACTCATCATCGACTTGGACCACGTAGACGCGGCTATCCGCCTCTTCGATCCGACCTACGATGTAGAGGGACTGCGGCCGAAGCTTCCGCAGGCTCGCGGCTACGCCATGAAAGGCGACGTGACGCGCGCCTTTCTGGAAATCCTGCGGAAGGCGGATGGCCCAATGACTACGCAAGAGCTAGCCAAGCACCTGATGACCGAACGTGGCCTCGATCCCAAGGACGTTGATCTAGTGCAGACCATGACTCGGCGCGCGGGGCCGCTTCTCAAGAACCAATTGAAACGCGGCGTTCTCAGGCGGACCAAAGACCCGAAGCATGGGCGCTTTAGCTTCTGGGAGATCGCGGACTAGCTTTCCGGATGGTCTGACGCCTTCCGAGGCGCGATGACCTGTTTTCCCAACGCCTCCCTGATGCCGGCCTCAATCAGGGTTCGCGCCACGTCAGTCTTGTCCTTCCCGTACGCGCCGATATCCGCCAAATCCTCAAGATAGGCGTGCATGATCGGGGCTAGACGCGGCTCAACCTTCTTATTGGCCATTGGAGGCAGCGTACCACGACATGGCTGCCAATTGACCGCCAGTCGGCTGCCATTTGGCAGCCACAACATGCTTGACGGCGCCGGCCGTCACCTACTACATTTCGAAAAAGAAGGGCGCCCGAAGGCGCCCCTGAGGTCAGTTAGGTGGGTGTCCTGGTGGAGGGGACCCCATTGCTCGCGAGAGAGTGATCGGCCCTGGAAAGATCGGGCACTCGCTCCGAGAAGATCAGCTTAGCGCGAATCCCCCGCGACCGCAACATGTCGCGGGCGATTAGCCCATCTGCACAAACTGTTGTGACCCCGACTCTGAGTCATTGGGCGAGAATTTCCCCCTGATTGACTCAGGAGCCGCGGTCGTTCTCTCATTGTTCCCATGCCCCCGATTGACGGACGCGCCCGGCCCCTAGCCCACGGGGACCGGCCCAGGAAGAAGGGCGATCTCGTCCGGCTCATCGCCGGGAGCGTCATGCATCGCCTGCCCGAAACCAACCAAGACGTAGCTATAGAAGTCGCCGAGCTGGTCTTGCAGGTCTTCGCCGAGAGCGGGCTACGGATCATCTGGCGGCCGAAGCTGCCTCCTACCCGACCGGCCTACGTCCCGCCGAAGAGGGGCAAAGGCTCGCGACCCGCCCACTACCCGCTGCCGCGCATGGGGGAGTCGATTGCCGAAGCGCAGGAGAGATTGAAGCGGGAGAAGGAGTAGCGGGCACTTTGGCGCAAACGCCACCTAGCGCATGGGGCGGCGCAACCTTCGACTCCCGGAGGTTGTCGCGGTACACTAGTAGCGGGAGTCGGAATGGAGGCGCGAGTGGCGAAGTTCGTGATTACCTACGACCTGCGAAAGGTTCGGGACTATGACAAGGTCTACGAACTTCTCGGAAAGTGGAAAGCGGTCCGAATCCTTGAGTCCGTATGGCTGGCCGGTATTGAGGGCACAGCATCCCAGGTCGTGGACGCGCTACGAAAGCAAGCCGACTTCGACGACGGGCTTGCAGTAATCCAGCTAAAGAACCCCGGCGACTGGGCCACCGTCGGAGTGGGCGACGCGTCCCTGAAGTGGCTTCGCGCAAACATTGCTCCGTAACTGGGGAGTCATCCAAAACTCCTCGCGTATCCTGACGGGCACGCGCAAGACGGCAGCAATCCAACACACGATCTTTGCGCGCATGGCTTAGCCTCCTATCTCCGAAGGGGACTCGCGATGAGCTACGCAGCACTGAAGGCCGCAATTCAAAAGCGCCAATCCGTGACGTTTTACGTTCGCGGCAAGGTCCGCCATGTCAGCCCGCACGCCATCGGCACGAACAGCAAGGGCGTCGCAAACGTCATGACGTTTCAGTATGCGGGAGACGGCAGTAAGCCGCTGCCCATCGGGGGCGAGTGGCGCTGCTTTGAGGTAGCGGACGTTTCGGGTGTGCGCGAGAACGGCGATCCGTGGCACACAAACCCGTTCGAGCACTCCGAGCGGAACACCTGCGTTACGCACGTTGATGCTTCCACGTCCTAAGCTCCGGCAGCATCTCGGGCGATAGAGCGGGCCACTCGGCCGCAGCAAATCGCTTAGCCTGATCGGGCGCGTTGCGTCCTAAGAAAATCGCCTTCTCGCAGAGGCCGTCGTCCTGGGGGTCGATGTGCTCGACCGCCCAAGCAACCTCGCCAGCATCGAAGGGGTAGATCGCAACCCAGGCCATGGGCCACCTTGAAACTGCAATTGCAGTTACAGTACCATAGGGCTTCGGTTGTGTCAGCTACCTAATGCCGAACTTATGGCGCGGCGGGATCTTGGTCGGGTTCTCGGCATAGCCGTGCAGCTCTAGCGTCCGGTCTATCGCCCGCAGATCGGCTAGGAGCTTGTCCAACTCGACCTGCGCCTTGCGGACCAGGCCCGACACGTCCGCCCGCTTCCTGACCAGAGCCTCTACGACCAACGAATGCTCAGGCATGCATCCCTCCATTGCTGGAGGGGCAAGTTAGCCGCTCATGCCGCTAATGGGTTGACGGGCTTGGTGGCCCTTGCGCCAAGATACCGCTGTGTCGCCTTAAACTTGACGCTCCTAAGCTCTTGCAGAGCCGGAGGCGAGCGGCCCTGCAAAAGCCGGTACTCAAGCCCGGCCCGCAGCTAATAACCATCTGTTGCACCACCGACATCGTGTCGGCGAGGACAGAGGTAGGGCGGCTCAGCCTCAGCCGACGCAAGCCGGGGCACTGAAGCGGAGACGACGATGGCACACTACAAGCGGCGCAAGCGGAAGAACGCCCGAGGCGGTTGCCTGATGTGCAAGCCATGGAAGGTCAACGGCGCCAAGCGGCAGTGCGAGCACATCTCAGCGGCGCGTGTGCGCGAGTGGACCAAGGCGCAGATGGCTGACGCGCGTTAATCTCCCGCGACGAGCGCTGAAGACGGCGGCCGGTCTCGCTGGCGGCCGGAGCCACTTCCAATCGTCGGAACCCTCAATTACCCCTCACCGTTCCCATATCCATGACCAAGGAAGAGGAACGCCTGAGAGGTGGTATCATAGGGGCTATCAATGCCCTTGGTGCTCCCGACTGGGATTCCGTCAAAGCCCAGTTCCCGTCAGGCGGGGACCACACCGAGCGGATGATCGACCGGCTCCTCGATCACCTGCGGACGCTCGTAGGGAAGAAACCCCTGACCAGACCCGGGAAAGCCGGAACCTACATCGCAGCGATAGACGAGCAGATGGACAGGCTCCTGGCGGAAACGGAGTTCGTCAGAGAGACCTGGAACGACCCGCCGATGAAGACCTTCAAGCCGGGGAAGAAGAAGCGGCGGAGGTGAGGGGATTCTGGTAAAGTAGGGTCGTTGCGGCGGTGAGCGTTAGGGTCCCGCTGACGAGCGGATGAGATCTCAAAGCCGAGGTCGACTTGCCGGGGTTCGCGCCCGGCCCGCAGCATCGGCCCCCGAGGCCGCTACCAGTGAAAGCCGCTGTCTTCGGATGGCGGCTTTCGCGCAAGAGATAGGAGAAGGTCGATGAAGTACACGCTCGAAATCAGACCGGCCGAGGGCGGCGATGACGCCAAGCTCTTTGTCCACGACCTCGTGAGCGCCTATTCGCGGACCTTCCTCAAGCTCGGCTGAAAGCACCGGGTCGTGCGACAGCGCGCGGCCCCTATCGGATTCTTCGACGCCACCCTGGAAGTCGAGGGCGACAGTCGCTTGGAGGCCGAAGCCGGCGGCCATCGCATCCAGCGCATTCCGCCGACCGAGCGGCGCGGGCGCGTCCACACCTCAACCTGTACCGTCGCTGTGCTCGGCAAAGCCGCCGAGGCGGACCCGCGCTACCTGATGCGCGCGGACGGTGATTTCCGGGTCGAGTGGTTCAGCGGCACCGGCAAGGGCGGTCAGCACCGCAACAAGCATCAGAACTGTTGCCGGCTGTTCCACAATCCCACGGGCATCAAGAAGGAAGCCCAGACCCGATCGCGCGAAAGCAGCCTCAGAGAGGCGCGGGCGGCGATGATCGCGGAGCTAGACCGGCGGATTGCTGGCGAACAAGAAGCGGTCCTGTCGGACACCCGACGCGGCCAGATGGGCTCCGGCATGAGAGGCGACAAGGTGCGGACCTATCGGTTCCAGGACGACGTGGTGAAGGATCACCGAACCGGCCGCACCGCCTCGTGCGAGAAGATGATGCGCGGGAACATGGACGCGATCTGGGGCTGAGCCTCCCGCGACGGGCTCAAGCGACAACGGCAGCAGGAGGCGGGTGACGGAGCCACAAATGATGGCGGACTTAACACGTCACCAGAACGTGTTAGCGATCTGACGAAAAACAAACGCATCACCCCGCATTCGCCCTACCGGTGTCCCTCAGCGCGGCGCCTTGAAGCAACCAAGCCTCAAGCCGAACTCGTTGTGCGCCAGGATCGCATCCTCGGTCGGCCGTGTAAGCACGTCTTCCTTGCTGAGCAGGATGGGGCGGAACCCGGCGCAGTTATCTCTTACTCCAGCGGTCGCGCATCCGTTGATGCTGAACAGGATCGGCAGCAGCGACAACCGCATCCACTTCCCTGCGGACATGTTCGGCCTCCTGGGTTTTGGATAGGTCGGCGAGCTTCTGTTCGTCCCGCCCCGCCTGTCGGTCGCGCTCGCGGCTGAGCCATGCGAGGACGAGGTTGAACGCCTCGACAAGCCCGGCCGCGAGTTTGGCGAAGGTCACTCGCGATCCTTCATGAAGAAGGCGGCGAGGCCGGCAACACCGGTCAGAACCTGGATGACCATGGTCCACGCCTCGGGCGCGACCTGGAGGCCGAAGATGCCCATGAGGGCCGCGAGACCCGCATAGCTCGACGGCTCACGAAGGCGATCGACCAGATAATTCATGTCATGCTCCTATGCTCAATGCCCGGTGCCGCCGGGTGCGGTCAGCTCTTCGATTTCTTGTAGCTTGGCCTTCAATCGGAGAATGGATGCGAGGTGCCCAACGCGCGTCGTGCGCAGGCTGTCGACGATGGCCTGATTGCGACTGTGGTCGAGCATTGCTTGCTTCACCTCGTCCGCCTGCTGGCGATAGAAGGCGATCTCGCTTCGAATGAAGTCGGCTTCGCTCATCCTGTTTCCATCATCTTCGCCAGACGCTCGCACCGTGCCGGCGTCTGCTGAGCCCACGCTGAATCGCGCATCTCGCGAGCCGCATCGGTGAAGTCCATGCGCCGGATCGCGGCGAGGAACTTGACGAACTTCGACACCCCGCCCCATCCCATCTGGTAGACCATGCTCATCAGCACGATCTGCCTGACCTCGGAGAGGGATCGCCAGCCAAGCAGGTTCCGATCAAGCGCCTCCTCCGCGTGCTTCAGCGGTTGTTCGGAGAGGTAGACCGCCTCTTCCCTGGTGAGCGGATAGACGTCGAGAGCTCGGCCGATTCCGATGGTGGGGTGTCCCTCGACGACGCTGCCCTTACGGATAGTCTTGCCCGTTGCATCGTCGTAGAGGTCGAGGCGCAGCCCCTCGTCCTTGATCAGCAGATCGAGCATCGCGGCGCGGTTCACTTCAGCACCGCCTTGAGCACGGCGAGCACAGGTTCGGACGTGGCGCCCAAGGCAATGAGCACCGCGTACATCAGGTATTCGAGGCGCTTCAGGCGATCTTCCATCGCCTTGTAGCGGAGCGCGCACAGGTCGACATGCGCCGGGAGGGAGTCCCGCTCGGAGGGGGAGCCGGTCATCAGAGCCCCACCGCCCACCGGCCAGACACCACCCCCTGGAACAGGCCAGGGGACATGACGGCCGTGTCGAACATGAACTGCTTGGTGATCAGGAGGGCGACCACGAGGCAGAGGAAAAGGCAGAACCAGCGCATTACACGCCCCCCGCCGGACGGATCAGGCACTTGACCTTGGGGAAGGTCGCCGCCGGACGGCACCACCAGAAGAACTGATCCCGGCTCATGTGAAGGTCGGGGTCGCCCTCCATGAAGACCTGGCCGGTCGAGATGATCTCCCACCCGCCCCGGATCGGGCGCACGGCCGTCAGGGGCACCCGCTCACAGTCATGGATTCCGCAGCAATAGGAGAGCTTTGGGTCGTCCGCGATCCATTGCGCGTCGCCATGCGCCAGGGCCGGGGAAGCCAGAAACAAAATGAGCAAACAGACGCCAAGACTCTTTCCGACCGATCTGTTTAGACTTTCGACGGCTCGCGACATGGACTGAATCTCCTGTCGTGGGTGGCTGTCCCTTTCGGGGGGTAGTCGCGGCCGGGGCGCGCTGCCGTGAGAAGTCGCGCGCTCCGGTCGCCGAGGCTTCGACGACTCCGTGATAGGTGCGGGGCGCCTGCAGAGAGGGGCCGCAGACGCCCCGCGTCGCGCTCAACCCGGGGTGAACGGGGAGCGCGAACCGTGCTAGGGTTAGGCAATGACCAACGGGTTCGGGATCGGCGTCATCGCGACGCTGATCGGAGTGATCCTTCTCTGGATGTCTTGAGGCGCGTGTAGCCCTGCTGGGCAATCGCGCTCATCCGATCCGTCAGTTGATCGATCTCGGAACGCTTCTTCGCCCCGTCCATCTTCGTATCGGCCTGGATCTGCCTGATCCTCTGTCGGATCTGCGCGATCTGGTCGGAGGTCCGGTCAGCCATCCGCGCCTGCTGGAGAATGCCTGGGTTATCCTTCGCCAACTCCCTGGCTTCTTCCGTGCGGCCGAGCTTCTGCAGGGAGCGGACAGAACCGGCGATCTGCCGGATCTCGGTTTGCAGGTCGTAGAAGTCGGTCATGTACTGAGACGAGCGCCCGGAGGCCTGGCGCATGAAGCGGCCGATGACCGGCGTGTCTTCGATCCGCCGCGCCGCCCGCTCCCCGGGAGTCACCGCGTCATGCACGACGTTCGAGGCGCCCATCAGGTAGGTGGCGAGGGTGCCGAAATACCCCCGAAGGGCAGCGTCCACACGGACGGGCGAGACGACTTCAGGCGCGAGGGCACCGAGAGACTTGGCAAGCCCGCTGGTCTGGTCGCTGACCCGTTCTCCCGGGCGGAGGTTGCGCATCGCCTCGGTCTCGATGGTCTGGCCGGTGAAGCCGACCTTGTTCATCGCCTGCTCCAGGATGGGTTTGACGAGCTGCGGGGTGGGATCGAGGCTCAACTGATCGGCGAAGACGCGGAGCATTCGCTTCCTCAGTCTCTGGCTGTCGTCCTGGCCCAAGGCCCAGCGGGTCAGTCGTTCCGGGACGGTGGAGAAGACCGCACCGACCTCGAAGGGCTTGGGGAACTTGAACCAGGTGTCGCCGATTTTGATGTGATAGTTGTTGTCCTTCTCCTGGTCCGGGATCTTCTCGTAATCCGGATCGCCCATGTTCGATAGCATCAGGGCGAGAGACGCGCCCATGATGAGGGAGCCGCGGAAGAGGAAAGACCGAGGCGTTTCGTTCGCCGAGCGGCCGAGCTTGTAGAGACCCTGAAGCCTGGCATTGAGGAACGGCACCACGGCGGTCAGGTAGCGCAGCGCGGTCATGTCGCCGCGCATCGAGAAGTCCATCAGGTCCATCGCCTGATACGCCGCCTCCGCCGGGCTCGCCCCTTCCTTGATCAGACGATCGTAGAGAGCCAGCCGGTTGGCGTTGTCCGAGGCCTTGCCGACGGCCTCCCACTTTTCCCACCAGCTCCTGAGCGCATTCCGTGCGGCCTTGCCTTCGTCGAGGCGGTTCAGCTCACGGGCTTTGCCGATCGGATCGGTGCCGTAGAACCCCACCGCATCCGCGCCGCCTTCCCTCAAGGCCTGTGCGGAAGTCGAATCCTTGAGGGAGTCGACGAAGCCCTTCGCGGCTTTCCAAGGGTTGGTCCGACCTCCGGTAACGACCCAGGACGCGAGAGAGTCGCGCATCGCGTTGGCGAGCATGAAGTCGGGGAAGACCGTGACCGTGCGGGTGAGGAGATTCTTCGCTCCGCCGAAGATCTTCATCATCCCGTCGTTGAAGCCCGGCCAGTGAATGGCGGTCATCGAGCGAAGGAAGAACGGATCGTTCGCCGTGAAGGAAACCGGCTTGCCGTCATACATCACGGTAAACCCCGAACGGTCCTTGGACGGACGGGTCTTCAGGATGTCGGCGTAGCCCTTCTTGTCGGCGTCGGGAACATCCGAAGGCACGTCAGGCTCGGCATCGACCACGCCCCGGCGATCGAGAGCCCCGACCTTGACCCCGAGTTCGGCCGCCGACTGTGCGGCCATGTTCTTCATCGAGGCGTCGACCAGGTGAGAGACGTTCCTCACCATGTTCATCATCAGGTCGTTGATCTGCTCCTCGCCGCCTTCGAGCTTCTTGATCCCCGCGCGTTGACCGGCAAGACCCCTCTTCCCCCGTGGGGTGACTTCCTCGCCTTCGAGGATGCGGAAGAACGGGACGTAATCGTCCTTCTCGAAAACCGCCCGCGCGTCTTTCGAGACCAATCCCGATTGCTCCGCCATGTCGAGGACAGCGGAATTGAAACGCGCCCATTTGCGCTGAACCTCGCGGAACTCCGGGTACTGCTCGCCAAGCTTCAGCAGCTCGTCGATGTCGCTTTGCGAGAGGAGGCTTTCCCTGCCTTCCTGGATCAGGCGCTTCGACCGATTGGCGATGGCCCAGCCCTGCCAGAGACGGAGCAGACCTTTCTTCGCCAGGGGCTCGAAGATCGCGTTGAACCCGCCCTCGAACCCCTCCCGCTTCTGCCAGCGCCCGTCCTTCCACTGGACCATGCCGCTGGTCATCAGGGTGTGGATGACACCTCCGGAGTTGAGCATCCGCGCTCGTTTGTAGGCCGAGACCTCGGCGGAAAGCAGCTTCCCTTGGTTGAGGGATTTCTCGGCCTCGGCAATCGCGTCGTACTGATCGAACACGCCCTGGCGGAACTCGCGGCCGATATTCTCCTTCCAGTGCGCGAAGAACTCGCGGAGCTTCTGGCCGAAGGGCTTGTCGGTCGAGCCCATGATGCGCGAGATGATCTCTTCCTGCTGAGACGAGCCTTTCTTCTGCTCGGCCCGCTGGAAGAGAGAGCCGCGCGCCTGATCCATCTGCGCCGGGGTGACGCTGACGTTGCGCTCGGCATTGAGCGTGTCGGACCACCGCTCCTGGGCACGCTGGAACTTAGCCGTTACCTTCACCAGCTTGTCGTCGAAGATGACGTAGTTGCGGGGGCCGTCGCCCTTGTCGCGGCTCGATCCGTCGAGGTAGCGGATGCCGGGGATGCCGGCTTTTGCCAGCCATTCCGACGCCGCTTTTGGCGAGCGACCAATTCCCAGTTCGTCACCGAGCCAGCCGGTCAGCTCACGGTATATCATCCGGCCTTCGGCCGACTGCATTGCGCGATGGGGCATATTGGCGCCAGCGAACGCAGCCCGCAGACGGTCACCGACCTTGTCGGACTGCGGACCATCCCAATCCAGATACTCATCCTCGGCGGGCGCAAGATCGACCTGATAAAGGCGTCCTTTCTTGCCGGCGCGCTCTTCCATGAGCCGGTCGTACTCAGCCTTCACTTCGTAGCCGCGCGGGTCGTTGAATTTGCCATATTCGCCCGCCCTGTACTTATCCATCTCGCGCGAAAGATCCGTCAGGCGCTTGTTGACCGCGGCGAGGTATGCGTCGTCGCTCACGTTGTCGCGATAGTATTCAGCGACCTTCTTGTTGCCGGCGAAGTACAGCCCCCAGCCATACGCTTGGTTGCCCTCCCCTGAGCCGATCTTGTGCAGAGAGAACTCTTCGAAGTCGTGCGGCGAGCCATGCCATGCTGCGTGCATCGAAGAGTCCGAGCGGCCAGAGCGTCCTTGCTCTCTTGATCCGATCTCGCCGGAGCCGACGGCCTCCATCACGTCCTGCCACGACTTGAAGCCGTTGCCCTGCATCCAGTTCTTCACACGCGAGAGGAACTGCGCGATGCGATCGAACAGCCGACGGATGCCCGGCGCGACCTTGAGGTCGCCGACCGAATAAGCGGCGCGGGCCTCGGCAATCGCTTCCTCGATCTGCTGCTCGCGGGAAAGGTCGGAATAGCGCTCACCGATATTGTATTTCTGCATCCACCCACGGGCGGCAGCCTTGAGTATGTTCCACTCCTCCTGGGTGAAGAGGCCGGACTGCTTGAAGAAGTGGACGATCTCGTGGTTGAGCGTCTTGATCAGGTCCCGGGTCCCGCGGGACTTGCCGTCCTGGTCCTGCATCGCCAGCGAGACGATGCTCTCCAGCGAGCGCTCGTTGTAGGCCCCGAGGACGGCGCCCCTGTTCTCTCCGGTCCCGCCGGTCAGCTTGTCGGCGACGTTGACCGCAAGCTTCTTGTTCGGCGCCATCTGGCGCGCGATCTCGACCATGGCTTCAGCGGCCTGGGAGCGCTTCGCCGTCCATTCGGGGCTTACGCGGTATTCCGCCTTGAGGTCGGGCGCGACCTGCCAGGAGACGGTTTCGCCTTCGGTCTTTGATGGGGTGTCGGCGCGACGCTCGGAGGTGGGGTTGTCGAAATTCGACCCAACCTCTATATTCAAATCGTCGCCGGGACGGCTCTCCAATGCGTTCGGGGCTGTTCTCTCGAAAGAGGACCCTCCCTCTGGGATCTCTGAATCCCTCGGCCCGGCGACCGCATCCCTGTCTTTGTTGAGTGCGTAGTGAAAGGTGCCGTCACGCATCTCGCGAACGGTCATGATCAAATCGCGCCTTTGGCCTCCAACGTCGGCCGACGCCTTGAGTTTGTGCCACACCTTGACATCGCTACGGGGGTCGGCCTCCGGCTCGCTGCTGATTTTCTTCCCGCGCTCAAGCAATTGCGGAAGGGCCGGAATTGCGCGAAGCAGGTCTTCGCCCGCCCCGAAAATCGTCTTCTTTTTTCCCTTCTTGTCGAACGAGATGGGCTTACCGAGGTCGGCGTTATTGACCGAGCGACCCTGGAGATTGTCCTCAAAATATCGGGTGGCCGCGTCGCGAAGGGAGCGAATGTCCGCGTGCTCCCCGAGCTCGGCCCCGGTCAGGCTGATCGGTTCGGCCTCGGCGCTAACTCCCGGCGGCGTGGCCCGATCTTGGTTGGCGGGAGAAACGGGCGCGGCCGGAGCCACGGGCGCCGGGGCCTGCGGATTCGCCGCCCTCACCCATGCCTTGCCCTTCTGCTCGATCAATCCCTGTTGAGCGAGGGAGGCTTTGACCTGATCGAGGTTCGCCTCTTTCCCCGCGGCCTGGGCGATGTAGCGGTTTGTGACGGGCTTGCCGGGTTCGAGCTGAGCGACCGCTGCCGCAACCGGATCAGGCGCCGCAGATGGCGCGTCGAGATCGGAGACCAAAGCGCGCAGGCGCTCGGTGATGGCGCCCATGTCGTCTTGCGCGGGAAGCGCGGGCGGGGGCGCGGCCGGCATCTCGACGGGAGCGGCACTCGGATCGGGCGCAACCGGGGCGGCCGAAAGGTCGGGCATCTGAGTGCCGGACTTATCGGGCATGGGAATGGGAGTTTCGGCCGGCTCGACCGGAGGGGCCGAGATCGGGGCGGGCTGAGGCGCGACGGCCGCGTGGGCCCGCTCGACGAGCTCGTCCGCGGGGACAAGCGGCGCCTGCCCTGGTTCCGCGCCAGGGACCGACGGTTGCTGGCGCGAGGAACCGACTGCCGTCTCGACAACGCCCGTGGGGATCTCGGCGATGGCTTCGAGCGCGACTTCGCCGGGGCGCTTGATCTGGCCTTCGGAAACGAGCTGAGCGCCCGCCTCGCCGGCAGCCCCGCCCGTGGCCTGCATTCCCGCCTCGCCAGCGGCGCGCCCGACAAAGCGCGCGGTGGATTTCGGGCCGCCCGCCATGCGCAGGATCTTGCCGGCGAAACCAGCGGTGAGGCCGTCGAACAGACCGACCGGGACGCCGCGCTTGACCGCGTGCTCCCGCGCCTTCGCCATCATCTCGGGATCGGAAAGCCCGGAGGTGACGGATTGCGCATCGTCGAGCTTGATCCCCGCCTCGCGCAGCGCATCGAGGACGGAGGAGGCGTATTCCGTGGCGCCGGAGGTCACGCCGGCCGCGGCGCCGAAAGCGAGGGGACCGCCGAGGGCAGCAGGGAGAGCCGCGGCCATTCCCGGACCCGCCTGCCCGATGGACTCGCCCATGATCGAGAACAGAGCGCCGGGGGATTTGATCAGGCCGCCGAGGAAGTCGGAGACCGACTGCGCCTCGGACATCTGGCGCATGGCTTCCTGTGTTTCAGGAGGGGCCGGGATGGACTGCTGATAGCGTTCCTGCTCGGCGATGGTCTGCGCCGCACTCTCCGGCGCCATAACACCGAGGTCGGCAGCGACACCCGCGGCCCCTTGCTTGAAGCGCGAGAAACCGCGGCGGCCGGAGGCGAAGAACGGAGAGGAGGTCTCGACCGGAGGCGGGGGCCGGATATCCGAAGTGAGATCGTCGAGCAGGCCGGAGAGCGACGGAGCAGCCTTGGGAACGGGCGCGCCTCCGCCGGACACCGGCATCGGGCCGATATCCTGGAGGAGGTCGCTGAACAGGTTCACTTCATCGCCTCGTCGACACGCTTTTTGGCTTCGCCGATGCGGCGTTCTTTTTCTTCGGGAGAAAGAGGCGACGCCTTGATCTGGTCGATCGCCTCGCCGAGCTGGCGATAAAGAGCCGTGCGTCCCACCCGGGTCTTCGGGCCGAAGATGTCCAGGATCTCGCCTTCGACCTTGCGGCGCATCTCCGGAGTCTCGGGAACGCTGCCTTTCTCGGTCAGAGCCTCCAGGCGCTCGCGGAAATGCTTGGCGGCATCCTCGTCCACCCGCCTTTGATCCTGCTCGCTGCGCCGCTGGCCTTCGGCGTGGCGGTCTTCCCTTCGACCGCTTTCGATCATGGCCGTAAGCGCGCGCTGCGAGGCCTGATTGCCCTGCTGCGCTTCGAGGGAGAGCTTGCGGAACTCCAGGAGATCGCGCTGCGCCTCGGCCCTGGCCTCGCGGTTGAGCTGATTGTCCTTCGCCCGCTGCTCGAGCTGGAGAAGGAAATCCTTGCCCTTGAGATCGAGGCCCTTCTGTTCGAGGTCGAGCCGTCGATCGCCCTGCGCAAGCTGGCGCTCTTCGCGCTTGTCGAGGTTGTCGTTGCGCCTGCGCTGCTCATGCAGTTGCATCGCCGCCAATCCGCCCTCGCCGATCGCGCCGCCGAAGGTAGCGCCGGGTTTGCCGCCGGCAGCCATGGTGGCGAGACCCATGGTCAGGAGCGATTGCGGCAGGTTTGGGAACCTCTGCATCAGCCCGGCAAGCGCCCCTTGATCTGCGCCATTGCCGCCGTTTGCCGCAGGTGAGCCCTGCGTCATGGCGATGCCGCGCTGCCCTTCGAGATCGGGGGATTGGGGAATGACCGGCGGAGAGTTCGGCGGCATGCCGTTCTCCATCGCCGAGAGCGACGGCATCGAGCCGCCGAGCATAGGGTTCGGCGGAGTCGGTTTCGGCGGAGGGGCGGGCGGCGCTCCGATCAACGCTTGGAGCGCCGGCGGAAGCGCGTTTCGGCGCACGCCCCCTCTCTGACCTTCGAGGTCGGGAGATATGGACGTTTCGGCCGGGAGCGCCATGCCCCGTTGGCCCTCAAGGTCGATGGGGGCTGTCGAGGGAACTTCGCCCGTCGGCATCAGATGCTGAAGGACCGAGCCAACGACGCCGCGGCCGGGAGCCATCGGGAACTCGCCTCGCATGACCTGCGCCGCGGCACCGGGCTTGTATCCTTCAGGGACCGGATTGGGCTTCAGCAGAGGCGCGCGCTGCGATGCGACAGGCGACTGCGCCACGGGGGACGGCATTCTCGCGCGCCAGTCCTCCGCGTATTCTTCCCCATAGGGGGCGTAGGAGGTCGGGGGCTGGTTGATCTGCGCCAGCCGGCGGAGAAGCTGGATCGTGTCCATCTACTTGCCCATGAACATCGAGAGAAGCCCGGCGAGGCTGAGGGCGCCACCGCCGACCTGCGCTGCCGTGTTGGGCCCGGGCCCGTAGGTCGTGCGCCCGTAGGGAGACTGGTTGAGCGCCGAGATCAGCATGTTGAGGTTTTCCTGCGGGTGGTTCTGCTCCCTCAAGAAATCCTGATAGGCAAGGTCCATGTTCGCCTGATCCATGCCCTGCTGCTCTTTGCCGATCCCCATCAGTGCGGCGATGTCCTTGTAGGACATGTCCTGCGAAAGTTTCGCGAGCTCGCCCTGCTGGCCGGCGGACTGGATGTCCAGGCCCATCTTCTTGAGCATCGCGTCCTGGTTGGCGAGGTTGGATTCCTGCCGGAGCTTCGCGTTCAACTGCGCGATCGTGTTGAGCGCATCCTGGTTTCGGAACTGCGCCTGGGTGGTGACGTTCTGGTTCGACTTCGCCGCATCCAGTCCCGTGGACTGATTGGCCAACCCCGCCGTCAAGGCGCGGTCCTGATCGCGCTGAACGAGACCAGAGGCCGTGTCGAAACCGCCGGCCATGCCTTCGGCTTCGGTCTTCGCCAGTTGGGCGAGGATGTTCTTCTGCGTCTCGGCGTCGAGAAGCGCGGCGCGCGAACCCCCGAACGCGCCGGAGCCCGTGGCTCGGGCTGCGTTCCCGGTGAGCATGATGTCGCCCTGCCGCTGAATCTCGGCGAGCGTCGGATCAAGGGCCGCTTGGCGGTACTGATTGAGGTATTGGATAACGGGCGCGTCGGTGAAGCGCTCGGCCGCCACACGCTCGGCGTTCACCCGTTCGAGCCCGGCCGGATCGACCGTCGACGCCTCGGCCTGGGGCTGGCCGCCCATGAAGGAATTCCCGGACGGGAAGGAGATCGGGGCCCCGCCGCCATTCAGGGCCGGCAGCAAAGCGCCGATGCTCGATGCGCTGCCGAACATCGGCGAGGTGTTGAGCATCGGCTCCGGCCCGCCGGTTCGCGGCATGCCGAAGTTGAGCACGCCAGGACGCGCCAGGCCGGGCGTGTGACCGGCGCCGATCGATCCGCCTCTCGCCTTCTGCATCCAGTCGACGTTCGGGCCGCCAACCATCGGCGCCGCGGTCGCGCTCACGCCCTGAGCTGCCTTCATCGCGGAGGCGAGGTTCCCCGACTGAGCGCCCATGCCGGAGCGGATTGCGCCGAAGGCATTGGCCTGATCCGGCGACCAGCCGGCGATCCTCTGATTGCCATAGGTCTGGAAGGGCTTGGTCGCGAGCTCGTTGGCGAGGCTCATATTGGACTGAGCCTGCTTGTCGACCCATTCGGGAAGCTCGATTTTCGACGCGACTTGGGAAGAGCTACCGCCCATCGGGCACCTCGGCTTCGTAAATCGTGGCGACGGCCTTGACCGGCAGGGCCTTGTCGTTGGCCCTCGGCCCCTGCATGCGGATGCGTCGGATGTTCAGCGAGCGGGCAAAGTCCAGAACCTCGGGCCAGTAGTCGGCGATGGTCCTGTTCTGGTGTCGATGGAAGCAGATCCAGACGAAGAGGATCGGCGTTCCGCCTTCGAAGATGCGTTGGCTGACAAGGCAGCCGCAGACATGCCCGTCCTCATCCCGCGCGACATGCAGGAGGGCGGTCTGTCCGATCAGCTCGATGAACACGTCCTCGGGCAGCCAGAGCGCCTTGGTGCGTTCCTTGACCGCCTCGACCATCGGGCGCACGAGCGGCCACGCCTCCCGGATCTTCTCGGGAGGGACCGCTTCGAGATGGGGCATTACTTGAGGCCGACGGCCTTGCGCAGACGGTTCAGGTCGTAGGCCCCGGTGTTGAGCTTCTTCAGGAAGTCGGCGCCGAGCTTCTGCATCTGGACCGCGCGGATCACGCCCTCGCCGCCATCGGCGTTGATCGTCACATCGTCCTTGCCGTACTTCTTGTCGCCTTTGACCACGCCGCCCTTGGCATACATGCCCGGCGACTCGCCCTCGCTTCCGGCCTCGGCTGGATCGATGCCGCCGCTGTAGTCGCCCTGCGAAGGATCGCTTCGACCCGCGAGTTCCGGGTTCGCGACGCCGCCGGCCACGTTCATGCCGGTGTTCGCAGCGCCGGCAATCTGACCGCCGACATAATCACCGGGGTTGGACAGACCGCTATTGGCGAGAGCGGCCGAAAGCTGGCTGTCTTCGAGGAAGTTGGCGCCCTTCATGCCGATGATGCTGGCGACGATGCTCGGCAGGCTGAACCCGGCGATGGAGTTCTTTTCCTTGCCGGCCGCGTATGACTGAAGCTCTGCCGGCGTCATCTGATCGAAGGCTTTTCCATGCTCGGCATTGCGCTCGTTCGCCATGCTCTGGCCGCCATCCGGACCGCCGCCTCTTCCGTCGAGAAGATCCGTTGCCGTGGAGCTCGCCGTGTTCGTACCCGTCGAGGTCGCCGGGGATGTGGTCCAGGCCGAGTTATCCGGGCGGAAGTTGCGGTGCTGCGGGCCGAAGCCGTATTTCGAGACGTCGCCTGCATACGGGGTGTAGGAGGATTTCAACGCCCCACCGGCAAAGCGGTCGGCGTAGGGAAGCGTCGAAGGCGGACGCATGGCGTTGTATGGATCGACGGCGGGCGCCATCGGCTGATCGCCGGATAGGCTCTGAGCCAGCCCCGGCACGCCGGCCCGCGTCGGCGCACGCGGCGGCGCGGAAGACTGAAACTGCCGGAGGATCTGGGACAGGTCGAAACTCATGGGCGCTCTCCCAGAGGCTGAACATCGAAACGCTGGACGCCCAACCGCAGCCGTCCCGTGGCGTCGTTGCGTTCGAGACGGATGCTGCCCTGTCTTCCCGAAGCCCTCGGATCGATCCGGACGCCCGAGGTTCCGATCATGTACGGGCCATCCTCTTCGTCCGGAGACTGAGGATACTCGCGGGTCTTGACCGTCAGCTCGATGACGCCGGCCTGATCCTTGAAGTCCGGGATGTAGCCCAGAACCTCCATCAGCAACCCGCCCTCCGCGAGGTCGAACGGCGCGCATTCGATATAGGCGTTGAGCGGGCCGCCATCGGCGGAGCGTCCGATCTCGTGGATGTAGAGCTTGGAATCCGTGCCCGCCATCACCGGGTATTGATCCACGCCCGCATCGACCATGGCGGTTCGCGCAATGGTGCCGGCGAACCACCCGCCCTCTTCCGTGCTCAGCGCCGCGTAGTTCGAGCACTCCGCGTCGTCGTCGGCCGGATAGAGGCACCACATCTCGTTGTTGAGACCGTTGCGGCAGAGATAGATCTTCTCCTGCTGCGCCGGGGTGATCGCGTCGAACACGTATTTGATGATCGGGCAATCGGCCATCGCCCTCGGCTGACCGCCGTCATAGATCCAGAACTGCCCGTTATTGGAGAGCCAATAGACATTCGCGCCGACCACGCAGACGGCGTTCGGCCCGATCAACCCGCACCCCTTGGCGAGAAGCACGAAGCCGTAGACCAGGGAAGGATCGGAGAGGTAGCGCATCGCATAGACGGCGGTGTCGGTGAAGATCAGGCTCTCGCTCTTGGTAGAAAGCCCCGCGACGATTCTCGACCCCTCGGAAAGCGTGTAGTCCCCGGCCTGGTTGGTGACCGCGGGCGTCCAGGTCGTGTCCTGCCTCTGCCCCGACCAGCGGAGCAGCATGGGGACGAAGTTGACGCCGTCATGCGTTCCCGCCGCGACGATGAAGCCCTCGGCCGTGACGAACATGTAGGTCGTCTGGGACGGCGCATTGGCAAGCGGCTGCGCCCGGACCCCGGTGTTCAATTGCCACTGGTAGATCAGGCCGGAGCGAGGGTTGGCGAGAAGGTACTGGCCGAAATTATCGAGCGACCATGTGCGCGGATAAGCGACGGTCGCCGAGGAGACGCCAAAAAACCCGAGGCCATGACCGCCGACGCCGTAGCCCGGTCCGCCCAAGCCGTTCTGGTTGCCGATCGCCAGCTCGTACTCGGCGACGACGGAAGTGCCGCCGCCGGTTCCCGCGGCCGTGGCGGTGCTCGCCGCCGTGATCTGGAAGGACGTACCGGACAGCACGTCCATGACGTAAGGCCCGGCGACGACGATACCGCCCACGGTCCCGGCGCCGGAGAAGACCACCGTGTCGTCGTCGCTCCCGCCATGGGTGAGCGTGCCGATGTTGACCGTGACGATCGGGCTGCCGGAGGAAACGATGAACGGATTGGAATATGTGGAGGTGCCGCGAAAGGGCGTGATGTCGTAGAGACCGCCGCCGTAAAGCACCGCAAGCTTCTTGTGCGTGGCCGCCGCGAGATAGGGAACGGCGGAGGTGTCCGCCCAGGCATGGAGGCGCCGGCAGATACCGGGGATCGTTCCGTCGGTGGCGACGACATAGGTGTCCGTGCCGGTGACGAGATTGACCAGAGAGGCCGATTGATAGCCGGGGATGTCTTCGAAGTATCCGAGATGCGGGCGCATCCACTGCATCGCGGTCCAGTTGCCCTTCGCCGAGAGCGCGGTCACGTCCTTGACCAGCGTCGGGGCGAAGTCGAGCTTGACGATGCTCACTTGATCTGGCCTCGCCAACCCTGGCGGTCGCGGAAGCGCTTGGCGACGGGTTCCGGCAGATCATCCAGGCTCGACCCGGTCTTCTGGAGCAGGAAGAGGACCGTATCCTCCAGGGCGCGGACCATCGGCTGGTCGGAGAAGGCGAGCATGCGCATGTGGTGCAGCCCCCTTTCCTCGGCCAGCTCGTAGGGTGTTTTCTCGCGGACGATCCAATGCCGGCGGACCCTCCTGGCGAGAGGATCGGCGTAGAGGTCGCCGGCCGTGCAAACATCGGTCTTGCGGTTGAAGGAGGGCCGCTCGGTCTCGATCAGCCACCACGCAAACCCTTCATTCGCCTGGGGCGCATAGGGTTCGTGGGGGATGTCGACGAGGGAGTGGTCGGAGAGGCGGACAAGAGCAAACATTCAAGCTCCGTCAAGTTGCGCGTCCCGGTAGCCAAGGTTTCAACTTCGGGTCGTTTTCTGATATGCTCCGCTCATGGTTGAAGCCGCCCATGAGTTGCCTCTGCCTGATTGCGCCCTCCAGGCCCAACACAAGCTTGAGACGGTTTGGAGAAAAGACGAGCGCGGCCAGTGGACGCCGCTGCTTACGATGCGGGATACTTGGGGCATCAGAGATCCAGATCCCTTCCGTTAGGCGACCAGGAAGATCGAGCCGACGCCCGCGCCTCCAGCACCACCCGTGCTGCCGCTACCCCCGCCTCCCCCACCGGCACCGCCAGCACCGCCGGTCGCCGTATCTGTCACCGTCGTGCCGTTCTGAGCAGGCGGGATAAATCCAGCCCCGGCCCCTGGACCGCCGCCGTTCCAGCTCTGCCGAACCGGGCCGCCGGACGTATCAATGACCGTGCCTCCAGCTCGCGCTGGACCGCCGCCACCCGCGCCGCTTCGGCCTGATGTTCCTCCACCACCGCCGCCGCCGCCCGTATTTGTCCCATCGTTTCCGACTGCGCCGCCGGCCCCGCCTGCTCCGCCAGCACCAGTCGGGCCGCCAGCCCCGCCCCCACCTCCTCCGCCACCGCTTGCACCGCCATTGCCGCCAGCGCCGCCGGAATTGTTGCTCAGGAAATTGGACGCCGTGCCGCCGGCACCACCGGTTCCGGGAGCGCCCGCTGCGCCGCCCGCTCCACCGCCAGCCGTCAGCGTCGTTGCGCCCAGAAGTGTCCCAGTGATCGTCGTATCGCCGCCACTAGAGCCCGGAGCGCCTGCGGCTCCCCCAGCGCCGATCGTGAAAACGAATTCCCCGTTGCCGGAAGGCCGCAGAAGAAAAGGCGTGTATCCGCCGGCTCCACCGCCGCCGCCGCCGCCGTCGTTCCCACCGTCGTTGGCGGCTCCTCCGCCGGCTCCCGATGCGGCGACCTCACCAAATCGATAGTTATCCGGAATTGTATGTGCCGGCTTCGCTCCGGCGGTCGTGAAGGAAGTGATGACGTAGAACGGCGAGGCGATGTCGTTGTCATAGGCAAAGAAGTTGCCGGTGACCGGCCCCGCCATGCGCCCCCCCGCGCCGGCCAGTCCTCGTCCTCTTCCCGCATTGCCGTTGAGCGCCATCAGCAAGGCGCCCTTCTCCATCATCTCCTTGAGCGGGGCTTTGACCGCGATCTCCCATCCATCCTTGAAGAAGTCACGAAGCCAGCGGAGGTGAAGGTCGGACCAGATCACTGGCGGACACTCTCCGTCTCGCGCCAGATTGTGAGAGTCGAAGCGCAGCCGCATCGGCTTGCACGCGACGGTGACGTTCTCGCGATGCGAGAGGCGAAGCCCGTGGAAGGGCATCCAGATCGAGGTCGCCATTACGGCGTGATCCGGTTGACGAAGCCGTAGATCAGCGGCTTCACCGCCGAGGTCGAGAAGGCCGAGACCACGCCTTGATTGGCGATCGGCCAGCCCGGGATGATCTCGTATGCTCCGGCGTTGTTCGTGATCGTCACGGTGTTCTGGAAGTTCGCGCCGGTCCCGCCGAACTGCACGGTCAGCACAGATGCCGCCGTGCCGGGGTTGGCCGCGTAGAGCCACACCTCGTCTTTTGTGGCGGTTCCCGTGCCGGCCGTGTGCAGGGCCGTCGCGGCGGTGCCCGCCGTTCCCGCAACGGGGATGGGCTGCCCACCGGTGCCGTGGGTCAGAAACTCTTTCGTGAATGGCATGGCTACCTCAGGAGAAAACCTGGACCTCGAGGACCGAGGACGCGGCGGCGAAGGTTCCGGCGCCGGAGAGAAACTTGGTGTCGTCGCCCGCTTGCGGGGCCGGGACGACACCCGCGGTCCCCGCGCTCGTGCTCGTCGCCGCGACGAAAGCCGGGAGGACGAGGATCTCGTTTGCCCCGGGATTGGCGCGCGTACCGAGGACGCTCGACGATCCGAGCGCGATCTTGGTGCTGATGTATCCGGGCGTCGCGTCGGTGAGGCTCACCAGCACGGCGCCGGCAGAGGCGGGCAGAGCCGCCGCGGCAATCGCCGCATCCATTTGGGACTTGTTCACCGCATCGGCATTCGCCGTACCGGTCCCGACACTCGTCAGCCTGAAGCCGCCCATCGAGCGGTTTTCCGTCGCGGTGACGACCTGGGCGAAATTCGCCGCAGATGTTGAAGCCGTGGCGCTGCCGACGTTCTTCAGCTCGTTCGACCCGAAATCCAGCGTGCGGCGGATCGAAGTATCCGTGCCGTCGCAGGAGACGATGTAAGACCCGCCCGAAGGAATGGAGGCCCCGACACCGCCCGAGGTCTTGATCGTGATGGTGAAGGCGCCCATCGTCGCGCCGTTCGGGACCAGATACCACTTCTGAACCGACGGAATGATGATCGTGCAGTTGCCCGAGAGGGTTCCGGCCAGGATCAGCATCCGCATCCGGGATTCATCGGCCGCGTAGTTGACCGAGGTCAGCGTCGTCGTGCCGGAGGTCAGGGTGATCGTGACCTGACCGTCGAGCGCGTCGTCGATCAGATCGAAATTGGTGTTGAGGTAGGGATCGCCCCAGACATTGAGGTTCGACCCGAGGCTCTGCTTGCGGAAGCGGTTTCGCGTCGTTGCCGTATCGGCCATCAGACGCTCCCGTGGTTGAAGCGCGCGCCGAGGCCCGGCCGAATGTCACCGGACCGTCCCGGAGAGCCCGAGAAAGCCGGATCGGCGTAGCGGTAGCCGTCGGCAAAATGAAGCGCGAGGCCGTCGTAGAAAGGCGTCTGGCAGATCGCACAAACGACATTCGCATCGCCCGAAGCGGGTTCCGGCTGGCGCCAGTTGCCGAGCAGACGCGACGGATCGAAAGGTTCCCCGCAAAGCCCGTCCCTGCGGAAGTCGCAGATGACATGGCCGTGCTCGCACGTCACCTGTTCGCCAGCCGTCGCATAGATCGGTCGGCGCTGCGGGGAGTCGAACATCAGGAGCCTCGCAGGATCTGCCATTGCTGGGCGGTGATGCAGGAGAGAAGGGCCGAGGTCCCGACGCCGAGCGTGACGCTCGCATTGGTGCCGGCCGTGCCGATCCGGGCCCCGGTCTGCGGCCATACCGAAGCCGCCGCCGTCCCGGTCATCGCGACGAATACCTGTCGTCCGGGCCTTGCCCCCGGAAGCAGAAACGCGCCGGTCCCGACCGTGCCCGTTGTCAGCTCGGCGAGGTCGGCCGAGATCGGCGTCGCCGTCGCCTGCGATGTCCCCGTCCCCGTCCCGGTGATCACGGCGAAGGAGCGGTTGGCGAAGTGAGGAATCCCGGGCGGGAAGGAAAACTTGTTGGTCTCCAGCTCGGTCAGCGTGCGCTCGACATTGCCCGTCAGCTCTTGCGCCCAAGGAATGACCTGCGCCGCATTTCTGGGTGCGGCCGGGAGACGCGCCATCAGCCCGAGGACATGCCGAGATCGAGGCCGATCAGCTCGGAATTGCTCTCGGCATTGACGCTATCGATCTCGGCATCGGCGATCGCCTGCCAATATTCCTGCTGCGGCGAGTTGCGCAGCCACTCATAGGCGTAGCTGGCGCAGATCGCGCGGATCAGGCGCGGGTTCTTCTGGGTGAGCCAGGTCGTTTCCGTCGCCGTCCCCAGGGTCGGCATGTCCTTGTAGAAGACGAAGCGGTAGGCGTAGGTGCCGTCGAGGCAGGACGGAAACGCCGCATTGGTCCCGACCGCCGCCCAGATCGCCGGGAAGGCGGTCCCCAGGAGTCCCGTCGTCCCCGAATAGAACCGCGCCTGCTCCATCTCCTCCACGGTCTTGGGCACGATGATCTGCGCCGTCGGCGCCGTGAACTCGAACTTGGACGCCGCCCGGAAGCCGGCAGGAAGCGGGATCTCGCTCTGCCCGGTGGTCGCGGTGCCGACATGGGTGGACAGCATCTCGCGGGCGCGCAGCCTGGAATTGAGATAGGGCTGCGCGTCGTCGAGGATCGTGTCGGGATCGATCGACGAGTTGTTGACGAACGATTTGAGCGACCCGCTGCTTCCCTTCTCGTTGACCAGCGCCGAGTAGGTCATCGCCATGGGCTACTCCGCAGCGGCCTGCATCTCGACGAGCTTCTGGTCGCCAGCGGTGATGGTGATCGAGTGGCCATCTTCGATAAGATGGGCCGCCGCATCCGCGAAGTCGCGAGCGACCTCCGCCGGCAGCAGAGCCAGGATCGCCTCCACCGTATCCTCGACGGTGATGTTGGCCTGGCATAGAGCCGCCCCGGTCACCTTGTCCTGGTTGCAGCGCGACCAGTCGTAGTGAAGACGGTGGCAGGGATAGCAGGCCGTCGAGCCCGCAACAGGCGTGAGGGCTTTGGTCCTCGGCCAGTGCTTCGTCAGATTCTCTTCGCTCGAATGCGAGAGGAAGACGACCTTCGGGATGTCGAGATGGCTGACCGAGTTGAGGACGCCGGTCTCGGGGCCGACGACGAGGTCGACCTTTCGCGCCAGCGCCATGGTTCCGCGGATCGGCCACTCCCCGCAGGTCCGGACGATCCGTTGCGCATCGCCGAAGAACAGCTTGGCCGAGTCCTGGACCTGCACCTCCAGATCCTTGTGCTTTTCCTCTCCCGCCAGGATCACCGTCGCCGTCGGGTGTTTGTAGAGCAGACGGACGATCGCGGGCGGGGTGTGCGGCCAGATCTTGTGCGGGGCCGAGCCGCCGACGATCCAGAGGATCACCGGACCCGACAACCCTTTCAGGATTCCTTCCACCCGCTTCTCCTCTTCCTCGGTCGGGTAGAAGGCGGGCTTGAAGACATGCGGGAGGCCGGCGATGTCGTGCTGACGTTCGAGATAGTTCTTGTCGTAGAGCTTCCGCCTCACCTCGTCGGTATGCTTGTCGTGCAGCGAGCCGGGAAGCGTGAGCAGCGTCGCCTCCACGCCCTCGCACAGATTGACGGTGCGGTCGTAGCGCTTGCCCATCTCGTCCCAATAGGGGCCGAGGGCTTCGTTCGGGACCTGTCCCTCGTCCTGGATGATGAAGGCATCGATGTTCGGATCGTTCTGGACCACGCTCATCCCTCTGGGCGTGGTGTTCAGCGTGACGTGCCAGCCCTCGGCCTTGAGCCCGGCGGCGACCGACGATGCCTGGATCAGGTCGCCGAAGGCGCCATAGCGGATCAGCAGGCAGGATTTCTCCCTCTTCGCCCACGGCTTGACGTTCTGCTGGAAGTCGTCCCTCTTCCGCCAGACTTGGAATTGCGAGTATTCCTCGCCGCCGTTGCGCGTCTCGTTCTCCAGCAGGTCCCAGCCCCCGAGACGGCGGAAGACCTGCACCATCTCATGCGGCCAGATATCGGCCTTGTGGTCCGGGTTGGCTCCCGGCTGCCCGACCCTTGGATAGAGATCGGGATGCGGCCAGTAGAGCGTGAGGAAGCCGCCGGGCTTGACGATGCGCCACCACTCGGCGATGGCCTTGGGCCACTCCTTCACATGCTCGATGAAGTGCGAGGAGATGACGAAATCCTGGGAGGCATCGGCGATCCCGGTCAAGGGGCCGCCGCCATCCATGTGATAGTCGGCGACCCTCTTGCCGCCGTAATCCTTGCCGGAGTCGAGCGTCATCCAGTGGCCGAACCACCGAGCCTGGCCCGAACCGATGTCGATCCCCTTCCCTCTCGTATAGGGGACGACCAGCGGATAGATCTTGGCCAGCTCCTGGCCGGTCGAGTCGATCTTGATGTTCCAGACCACGCGCTACCTCGCCTTGGGCGGGCGGCCAACGCGGCGCAGCGTCGGCTCGACCGGAGAAATCGCGGCAGGCACATCGGCCGGCGCCGCGGGCGCGGGAGGGGTGACCTCCCGGCCGTTGGCATCGAAGCAGATGTTGTCCTGCACGAAGGCTCCCCCGGGACCTGGCGGGCACATCAGCCCGTAGGACCGGGAGAAGTCGATCATGCGAGGGGCCATTACTTCTTCCCTTGGTGGCCGACGGCGCCGCCGTAGTTGAAGCTGTCGGCGATGCCGGCATAGGGGGCGCTCTGCTTGTCGGGCGCGGCCAGATCGTTGCTCGGCTCGGTCGAGACGCCCGTGTCGTTATTGACGACCTTGGTCGACGGCTTGTCGCCGTGGCGAAGGATGCTCATCGTTCTCTCCTGATTAGCCGGCGAAGCTGCCGGTGTAGGTGGGGAAGTACTCGTAGTTGACGGCGATCACCGAGGTGGCATCCGTGCCCTTGGTCGCGAAGGTCTGCGAGCCTGCGGGCAACGCGATCGGCGCCGACTGCGAGAAGGTGCCGAAGGTGGTCCCGGCCGTGGTCGCGAGATCGACCGTGCCGAGCGCCGTGGTGCCGACCGTGACGGTCAGGGTATTCGCGGTCTCGGTGCCCGCGACGACGATGCGATACGTCGCCTGGGTAACCGTGATCGCGAAGGGATTGACCATCCGGCAACTCATCACAGAAGCCGTTGCCGGCGTCTGGTACGTCGCCGAATGCCGAGCCAGATAGCTCGGCTGCATGTAGTTGAAGGACTGAACTGGCATAGGCCTTACTCCTTCTTTCCGGGGCTAGGCCGTGACATCGCCGAAGGGCGTCGGGTAGTACTCGTAGGCGACGTTGATGTTCCCGACCGCATCGGCGCCGCGGACGGTGTAGATCTCCCCGCCCTTGGCGATGGCGACGCTCGCCGCGACCGCGAAGGTCCCGGTGGAGGTGCCGACCGTGGTGCCGAGGGAGATCGTGCCGACCGCGGAACCGCCGGCATTGACGATGTAGGTGTTCACCGCCGTTCCCGTACCCGCCGTGACCACGCGATAGGAGGCCCCGGTGAAGGTGATCGGAAACTGGGCGACGAAGCGGGCGACCGTACCGGAGACAGCCGTCCCGGTGTCGACCGAGTGGAAGCGCCGCGCATTGTAATGCGGGTGCATGTAGTCGAAGTTGATGGGCATAGGCTGCTCCTGAAACGAGAGCGGCCCGCGCTCTGGCGGGCCGGCTCAGGTTGACGAGGAAGGAAGTCGCCGCGTGACTACGCGGCGGAGTCCCATTTAATTATCCGACTGTTCGTGGCGCCGCTGTCGTTGGTCGCGGAATACATGATCCCGAAACCTTCGAGCGCGTACCACGCAACACCGAGGTCGCGGCCGTAATCGCCGGGGATCTTGCCGCGGATCTCCGGAGGAACGGCGATGATCTCGGCCGCCGTATCGGCGCCCATGAAGTACGCCCAGTCGGAATGGCCAGACGACCAAGCCGTGCCCGAGTTGTTGACGCCCTTGAGGATATTCGTCTGCTCGATGGCGCGGCAGGTGTCGTAGCGGCCGATCTCGCCCTTGAGGATCTTCTGGTAGCCCGACTCGGTGTACTGGTAGACGCCTTCGAGCTGTTCGCGGATGGGCTCGAAAGTGGTCGGGCGGCCGATGACGGCGTAATCATCCGCGGCGAAACCTGGGATGTTGCGCTCCTTCATGGTGTTGACGATCGCCCGCCAGTGGTACTTGTTGAGCGCGGAGGCGTTGGTCGCCGTCGCCGTACCGTTGGTGGTGAGCACGCCCGCATGCGCGGTGCCGGTGCCGACGTAGCGCAGAAGGCAGTTGTTGAACTGCGCCTGTGCGCCGCGGTCCAGGGCTTCGCGAGCGTCACGCGCGAGGATGTTGCGGGTGACGGCGGTCACCGACTGGCGGGAGTAGAGATCCACCAGGGAGGTGAACGGAACGGCGATGCCCCATTCGGTGATGGTCGCCGTGCCCTGCTTGACCAGGAAGTTCGACTGCGGGATGGCCGTACCCTCGGAGAGGGTGGTGCCCGACTGCTGGAGCTTCGAGTAGACGTTCCAGGTGACGAGCTGGCCGTTGTTGAGGCCCTTGTCGGAGAAGTCCTGCGCGTCGCACAGGGGGCGGAATTTGGCGGAGGCGCGAACCTCGGTGCGCATGACATCGGACAACTCGTCCGCGTACATGAAGCCGCCGAGGGTGTTCGTGCCCCAAAGCTGTCCAGCCATGGGAGTTACCTCGTAAGGATGGCGCGCTTGAGAGCGCGCGTTGATGGGATCAGCGGGGGTAAGCGCGCTCGCGCTGGTCCTCGGCCACGATCTGTGACGCCGTTTTACGGGTGGCCACTTTCGGGGTCGGACGGGCGGTCGCGGCTGCCGGCACCGGCGGCGCCCCGCGCTTGGCATCCAACCTCTGTTGGGTAGCCGGCGGGGTAGTCGGGGTGACCGGGGATTCTTTCGGCCGCACGAAGGTGTTCTCCACGTCTTCGGCGGCGGTACGGAAAATGGTTTCGAGTGAACGGCCACGGAAATCCACGGCGTTGCGGAACTTGGCGTGCCAGCCGGCGATCTGCTCCTGCGGCATGGCATTGACGCGGACGGGATCGGCACCCGCCTCGATCAGGTCTTCCCTCATCATGCGCGAGGACTGCGCCGCGACGGCGGCACCCAGGCGTTCATCGGCAAACACCGCCTGATGCTTGGCGGCGATCTCGCCGAAGGTCTCCTCAAGGCGCTGCTGCTGGTGCTCCTGGCGGTAGGTCGATTGTGCGATCTGCTGGATCTGCTCGGCCGTGAGCGTCTGGACGGGCTGCGCCGGAGCCGGCGTCAGGATCTTGCGGAGGACCGCCTTGATCTCGTCCTCGGAGCCGTGAAGAACCGCCTTGGCTGCCTGATCCACGACATCGTCGATGCTCGGCGCCTGTGGCGTCGGAGGCGACGCGGGTGCGGCCGGAGCTGCCGGAGGCGTCTGGCGGCCGGCTTGCTCAAGGACGCGCTCTGCTTCCGCTCTCCGGGCGGTTGCTTCTTCGAGGCGCTTCCTTGCCGCGCCTTCGAGCTGATTGATGCGGATGCCTTCCGCGACCGTGACCTCGCGCTCCTGGCCCTCGATCTTGATGACCATCTTCGCATCGGCCGGGATGTCCTGCGGCTGGCCGTTGACCATGATGCGGATGGTCTGCGGGGCCGGAGGCGCGACCGGAGCGACGGGCTCGGCCGGCGCGGGCTCATCCGCGACAGGCTCGGGTGCAGGCTCCGCCGGCTCCTCGGGCACGCCGTCGGGAACCGGAACCGCGATATGGCCGAACTCGGCCTTCCGTGCCTCGGCGATCTTCTTTGCCGCCTCGTCCTCGATCGCATCGCGTGCGTCGGGGGAAGAAGCAGGCGGACGATTGCCGAGTTCGACCTCGGCGACCTTCGGCACTTCGATCATGGAAGCAAGCGACGGAGCCGGCACGCCCGTTGGGGTGGCACCGGGGGGATGCGTGGTCACGAATGAGACTCCTTCAAAGGGATGCGGCTCCTCACGGAGCTGCGGTCAGCCGGTGTCTAGCCGGCGGATTCTTCGATGCCTTGCGAGGCATTGAACGCCTGCTCGGCAAGCTCGCCTCTCTGGATGGTTCCGTTCATCCAGGTTTCGATGTCGTAGAAGCGCTTCACTTCGCCCTGCAGCCTGGCGATCAGCCCCGCGTTCGTGGGGTCGGCCTTGACCAGCTCCTCAGTCGCCGCGAGCGCGGCGAGCCGGGCGGTCTCGACCAGCCACTGGTAAAGGACCGTCTGCCTTGCGCCCCGGAGCTCGACGGCAAGGCGGACATCGGCGAGAAGCCTCCTCTGCTCCTCGGAATATTCTTCGCTCAAGCCGCCGCCCTCTCCGGCTGGTTGAACTCGGCGATCAACCCTCCGAGGTGCTGGCGGACCTGTGCCGCCCGGTCCTGCGCGCTGATGCGCTCGCGGCTGGCGATCTCCATGCCCGTGCGCTCGGTCTCGCCGGCTTCTTGAATCTCGGTCTTGGCGATCTCGCCCTGGATCTTCTCCTGGTTGCTCGCGAGCTTCTGCTCGAGCTGGGCGATCTGCTCCTGCATCGCCTGCATCTGCTGCTGGACCTCGGGCGGAAGGCCGGATTCCTGGAGCTTGAAGTCGAGGAAGCGCTTGCCGTCCTTGTATCCGGCAAGGCCGAACACTTCCTTGGTGATTGCCTCGAAGCCAGGGGACTCGACGACCTGCGGCCCATAAACCTTCACCAGGGGCTCGCCAATCTTGAGCACCGATCCGAGAGCCCCCATGAACCGGCCCAGCCTCTGCTCCGGATTGGTCGCACCGATGCCGACATTGACAGTCGTCGTCAGCTCGGCCGAGAGAAGATCGTCGGTCATCGGATCGATGTTGTAGCGCTGCCAGGTCTGTGCCTGCTTTCCCGCCAGGGCGATGACGGTCAAATCCGTCTCGTAGCGCTGCACGAGCTTGACGGCCTGTGTAAGCGTGGGCTCGACCCAGGTCTCGGCGAAGATGCGAAGGTCGTACTCGCCGAGGGTATTGGCGCCTCCCGCAAGGAGGTTCATGCCGCCGACGGTCTCGTTCAAGTCCCGGTTCGACTGCACCGACGACCCGGAGAACTGGCCCGCCAGGTCGTCGAAGTCCAGGTTGAGCATGTTCTGCTCTTGATAGGACGACGCCGTGACATCGGGCGGGCGGACGAAGCTCACCACATCATTGGGATTGCCGGGAACCTGGACGACGCCGCCGACCCGCGAGCTGGTAAGGGCCCTGAGATCGATATTGCTTGCGCTCTTGACCAGCACCTTCGGTTCGAGCGCCTGGAACACGTTGTCGAGCCGCAAATTCTCCAGGTGGTTCGCACGAACCTGAAGGTCGAAGACGAGGCCCACCTTGGATTCTGGGAAGAGCCGGAACGCCTCGATCTGCCCCACGCCCCAGGTGAAGGGCCGCTCGTCGAGGAAGTAGACCTCCTTCAGCGGACGAGGATCGGAAAGGATCTGCTGCGTTCCAAGGGTGTAGAACTGCCAGTCCTCGCCGTCGCGGCGGATGATGTTCTCATGCACCCAGACCAGCGCCATCTCATTATCCGAGGGCGATGCCGCCGCCTGGTCAGAGAACCGATCCTGTCCGCCCTCGCGCTTCTCTCTCAGACCCAAGGTCTCATCGACGAGCGCCCCGGCAACGGCCTGGGGCGAGACTTCACGCCATGTCGGCTGGCCGGTCTTGGGGTCCTTGAGCTTGGATCTCTCCCGGACCTGCGCCACGTACATCGGAAAGCGATAGATCAGATAGGGCGAAAGCTGGATCGGGTTGAGCCAGTCCGCGCCCGGATGAATGCGCATGTTCTCCGGCGGGATGGGCTGGATGACCAGATCGTCGCGGACGATCTTCCTTGTCTCCTCCTCCATCATCGCCGGGGCGCCGGTCACGTCGTCGAGGCGCTGTTCTCCCGTGTAAGGATCGAGCACGGGCACCCAACGGCCGGTCTTGGTGACCTTCTCCTCGAAAGCCCAGTATTGCTTGGAGCAGCAGACCCCCATGACATTGGCGGTCTGATACTGCCCCTGGACGATGCGGAACCACGGAATCTTCTTGGTCAGGCGATATTGCAGGATCGCCCCGGTGATCTCCGCCCCCGCCCTTTCCTTCTCCACGCTGTCGTCGACCGGCGCGACATTGACCACGTCCTGGGTCGAGAAAAAGGCGCGGGCGCAGTCGGCTTCGGACCGGCGCACCATCGAGCGGGTCTTCGGCCGGAACAGCCGCGAGCGCGACCTGTATTCGTCCGCGAGATAACGCGAGCCGGAGGCGTGCTTGGACTGGAAGTGGTCGATATCCCGAGCCCAATGCTTCTGCACGAAGCCCGTCAGGAAGTCGGTCGACTCGCGATAGGCGTTCTGGGCCTGCTTGAGGAAATCCTCGTCGGTCGGCGGCGTGTCGCCGGCCGGTCCGTTGGCCGGCGGAATGTCTCCTCCGAGCCCGTTCTCCAGCATTGCTTCGGACGAGGCATTGACGATCGACATCTAGTGGAAGCGCGACTTGAGTTCGAGGGTGCGGAGCTGGTCCATGTCCGCCTTCCCGCGCTTGACGAAGAAGCGCTCCAGGATCTCGCCCCCCGCCTTGATCGCGGCGCGGCGAACATCGTTGTGCGAGTAGAGGTCGGTGAGTTTGAGGTAGTAGCCGCACTGCTCCGACAGCATCCAATGCTGGATGATGACCATGCCGACGGTCGGCGCCGAGTTGACGTGGACGTAGAACTTATGGCCCGGATATTCACGCGACAGGATGCGGGAGATTTCCGAGGCGAAGGTGATGTCGTTCAGGGTGTGCGCGTCGTAGAGCGCGACTTCTTCGCTCATGCGTAGAGCTTCCGCGCCGTCTCTTCGAGGTCCTTGCCCAGCACCCACGCAATGGCCGGGGCGCCGCGCTTGCGAAGCTTCTCGCCAACTCGAACGTCGAAGGCGTTGCCGTATTCGCGACCGTCTAGAGTTTTGAAGTACCAAGCAACATACTGAAGCCGGCACGGCATGCCGCCGAAATCGAAGATGGCCATCGGGAACAAGGCCCGCACCTGACGCGCCAGCCGCATATCGGCTTTGGGCGCGTACTTGACGCCGCGGTCCCAGTCACCGCCGTTGACCTGCCGCCCGATCCTCCCGCTCATCGCTGTATCCCGCAGGTCGTGGTCGGCACATGCGTTCCGGGCATCACCGTGGCGTCGTGTCCCCAATCCCAGGCGATCGGCGACATCTGCCGCTCCCGCCGGTATTCGGTCTGGAACCGTTCGGTCTCCACCCGGATCCTCTCTTTCTGGCCTGCCGTCATGCGTTCCAGCATCTCCTCGTAGGTCACGGGTCCACCACTTCGAGGGCGAGCGTCTTTCCCATCGCGCGGGCCAGCCGCTCCAGGGAGTCGTAGGACGATCCGTGCGCCTCATCGAGGGCGCGCGTGACGATGATCGGCGCCACGCCGGCCTTGCGCGCCAAACCCGCCGGGGTGAGGCCGCTGTCGGCCATGGCCTGCGCCAGAAGCCGCTTGGCCTTCGTTCGTGTCGGGCTCATAGCCACGAGTAGGGCTGTCCCGGCTGCTGCGTGGTCGAGAAGCCGCGCTTGTTCGAAAACACGTAGGTGATCGGCTGGACCGAATCCTTGGCCCATTTCGGATCGGCCTGGACGACCAGCGACTTCATGTCGCCCGGAGGCGGCGTGCCGCGCTTGGTGCGGTCGAAGACGCGGTAGACAATGGGAAGGTCGTTCATCGTTCCTCCAATGCCTTCACGCGCCCGTCGATCAGTCGGACGGCAGAGCCGAGCGGCGGCAAAGCCTCGGAGAGAGTCGTCGCCGCCTCGGCCTCGGTAACCAGGTCGTCGACCACGGCCGACGGATCGGGCTCGACTTCGGGGGCCACAACCGGCGCGGCGGGGCGGTAAGGTTTAAGCGCCTCGACGATCCTGAGCGAGTCCTTGGCGATGGAGGAGCGGTCGCTGACCGATTGCCACCGGCCATGCTCGGCATCGATGTACGTCCAGTCCGCGTCGCTGAATTGACTGGCGAGGGTCGCAGCCTGTGCAGGCGAGAGGTCGTTTCGGTTCTGACGGTATGCGGTGAAAGCGGCGCGGAACCCTGCGGGGATCACGCCGCCCTCCGCCTGACATGCTCGTGAACCGTTGGAAGAGGCACGATGAACCGCGTGGTCGGATGCTTGTCGGCGATCATGGAAGCGTAGCGCCAGGCGAAGACCAGGACGGCGCTTGGCTTGTCCTTCTCCAGCCTGTCGCCCGGGTGGATAGGGATCTCGTAGCCAGGGCCCTTGAGGAAGGGGGGCTTGTCGGCGGTGTTGTCGTCGTAGAGGCAATGGATGCGGTGCTGAAGGCCGAGCTGATGCAGGAGGGCTACCGTGCCGACGGAGGCGCCGTAGCCGGCGATGGTCTTGCCCTCGCGGTCGATCAGGCGATGGACGGCGGCGCGGAGGTTTTCGATGCGCTCGGCGAAGCCTGAGAGCGCGGCCTGGACATTCACCGTCCGACTTTCATGTGGCGAATGCTGGAACGCCCGCCCGCGACCGATAGAGACACGGATTGAGCCGCCCTTGGTATCGACGCGGTCAGTACGACTAAGCCCCATCGCGCGCTGGGCGAAGTGCGCGCCGAGAGGATTGATCGCGAAATAGCTCACATGCTCCGGATAGATCGTATCCAGCAGCATCTTCTCGAACACGTCCGGGCCGTATTGCGTTTCGAAGACCAGGGCGCCGTCGGTGCTCAGCAGGGTTTCGACCCCCTCGGTGAAGACGCTCAGATCCTCAAGGTTCGCCAGCACGTTGTTGGCGATGATCAGATCGGCCGGGCCTTCGGTCGCCAGGATCTCCCGGGCAATTCCCGCCCCGAAGAAGCTTGAGAGCGTCGGAATGCCCGAGGCCGTCGCTTCCCGTGCGATCTTTGTCGCGGGGTCCACACCCAGAACCCGCAATCCCTTTTCCTTGAAGCAGTGCAGCAGAGAGCCATCGTTGCTGCCCACCTCGACAACCAGATCCCCGGTCTTCAGGTCGTGCCGATCGATCAGCGTCCGGGCCAGCTCGCGGAAGTGGTCGACCAGACCGGGGGAGGATGAGGTCCGATAGACATAGGTGCCGTAGTTGAACTCGGGGTCCAGCATGTGGCTGGTCTGGACGTGCCCGCATTCCTTGCAGAGCATGAGGTTGAGCGGGACCATCTCGAACACGTCGGACTTGAGGTTAGGCGATGTCGCCGGCATGGGCTTCATCGGCACGGCAAGATCCAGATCGGTGGAGCGGCAGAGAACGCAGTGGGTGATGGGGCGATGGACGGTCATCTGGCCCTCTTGATGTAGGGGCGCAGCCGCCACGCGACGAAGTTGTCTCGTGCGCGCCGAAACCCCTCAAGAAGCAAGAGCGGTCCGAGACCACAGGCTGCGCCCATGCCAACAAGAGCAAAGGCCGCGATCCAGTAAGGCACGCCATCGACTAGGCTCATCTGCCAAGCCGATAGCCCGAAGAAGGCGAGTGTCAGCGCCATCTGGACGGCCAATCTCCAACCCTTCGTCTGTCCGGCGAGGATCACGCAGCCACCCTTTCTTCCCGCTTCATCTCGTCGAGCTTGTGCCGGGCCTGCGCCCATCCGAGGGCGTGCTCGATCAGCCCGCTGTAGAGCCCTTCCCGCGCCTTCTGCGGCCAGGTCTTCTCATCCATCTGCGATGCACGATGGAACATGCGCGCCAGCGTGCGGCTGATGTCGCACCAGATCCGCTCCTCCAGGATCTGCTTCTCCAGGGCCGTGCTCGCCGCCCTCAACTGCCCTTCCAGCCCCGCATTGCCGGCATCCACATGCTTGACGTGGCAGGCCAAAGGCTCGGCGATGACGAACAGCCCGTCCCGGCACGTGGCGAAGTAAGGCAGCCACACATCGGGGATCACGTCGTCGATGAGCGGAAACTCTTCGAACAGTTCACGCTTCCATGCGCAAGAGCACGATCCCCCGACCCGATCGGAGATCACCCGGGACGGATCGACGAAGCCCGTCTCCTTGGGCCATATCGTCTGCTGCACCATCTCCCCTGGGCCCGGCATCGGATTGTCAGGCGTGGTGAACAGGCAGTGCGTCCCGACATAGGAGGCGCCGGATATGCGGAAGGCCTCGACCACCCGCTCGACTCGATTGGGAAAGTTCAGGTCGTCCGCCCCAAGCGTGAGGTAGATGTCCGCCTCGACCTGCCTGTGTATCCACCGGAGATGCGCGTTGAGCCCGGCCAGCCCGTAGGCCGTGCGGTCGGGGCAGTCGTAGACGACGACGTGATGCTTGTGCTGCTTGCCGACCAGGATTTCCTTGACGGCATCCATGGTGCCGTCGGTCGAGCCCTGATCCGATACGACGATGGACAGGCCCCGGTAGGTCTGCGCGAGGGCCGACTTCAACGCCTCGCCTATATGTTTCGCTTTGTTACGGGCAGGAATGACGAGCGCGACGCGCGGATCAGGCATACGTCCCCTCTAGTGATCCCACCGTGTCTCCGGCGTGTACGACTGCTGCACGTTACGGGCAGAGCCTTGAGCGAAGGTCAGAACGAAGGCGTCCCCGAGGTCAGGTGACCGCAGGCCCCGCTTCTCCATCTCGTCCTTGCTCTCGACCTTCTTTCGCTCCCGCCCCGAGGTGTAGCTGTATCGGGGGGCGGTAAGCTCGGCGATCAGCGGCTCGTCCTGGACGATCGACACGTCCTTGGCCTCGAACCACTCCCTTGCGGCAAACCACAGCTCGTCCCTGAGACGCGGATAGGTCTCCTTCGCGGACGATCCTTCCGCCGCATTCACCCCGACCACAGGCAGCCCCAGCTCGGTGAGCCGGTCGACCACACCGGCCCCCAGGCCGATGACATCGACGAAGATCACCTCGGGCTTGTCCTCGGCCTCTAGATACTCCTGATGAACCCGACCGGCGGTCTGCATCGTGTCCAGGCCGGACCACGCCGCCACCCTCTCGGTCAGCGCATTGCCCTGGCGCTTGGCCAAGGCGCAGCGGTCTCCACCGAAGCGGGCAACGTCCAGGCCCCAGACCACGCGGCCCGTCGGCTTGACCTTGCGGTTGATCGCCGCCCTCACCAGGGGAGAGGGAATCACGCTCCGCTTGTTCGATGCCTCGAAGGCCTCTTCCGGTGTCGCCGGGTACTCCCGGCGGAAGCTCTCTTCGCCTTCCTCGCCACCACCAAGATCCGCAATCTTGGCGCGGCGCCAGGCGATCTGGCCGTCCGTCAGCCCACCGCAGAGGGCCGAATACTCAACCTCGTCCTTGTCCTGCGCGAACCCCTTGTCGACCGGATGGCTGTATTCGGTCTGGAGATACCAGGGCACGAAGATGGCGATGAAGCCGCCCTCGCCCCGTACCGCCGACTGCCAACGGCCGTGGAAGAAATCCCCCGGACCGTCCGACGTGCTCTCCAGGATCGCTTCGGTCCCCGGCTCATCGGGGATGGCTTGGAGGATTCCCGCCGCATGGGTTGAGGCGAAGGGCCAGAAGGCGACCTCGGACCCGTGGAAGAACTGGATCGTCTGCGACCGCCCAACGGCCTTGGTCCCTGCCGTGCCGACCTTGTAGCCCGAGTCCAGCTTGTCGAAGTGAAGCTCTTTCGCATTCGCTGCGCCCGTTGAGGGCTTGACCACATCCGGGCAGTGCTCGTGATAGCGCTCGGCCATCTCGAACAGGTTGTCCGTCGCCTCCTGCTCATGCGTGAGGATGAAGGCCCTGACGCCGTAACGGTGAGAAACCTTCCAGTAGAAGCGGCCCTCAACGTAGGTGGAGCAACCCTGTTGCCGCCCCTTGAGGATGATCGCCCGGACCTTGCCGGTCTCCTTGAGCTGCGCCTCGATCCTGTCGTGGATCAGCCGTTGCGCCGAGTTGAGCGTTAGAGGCTCGATCGCCCCCGACTTGGTGCGGATGCGAAGGCATTTGCTGGCGTAGTGAACGAAGTCGTCCTTGAGACGCTGGCGGATGGCCAGCTCCTCGGACTCATCGAAGGGCACGCAGCTTGTCCTCGTGCGTGACGGTCAGGTCGCCAGTGATCTGCGTGGGCAAGACCTTGCCGAGCAGCGTGCAGAAGACTGCGGGATTCTCCCGGGCCACCGTGTTGAGGTACGCCTCGCCGCCAACCTGGGTGAAGGCGTTGAGGATCGCGGTCTTGAGGTCGGCAGTGATCTTGTTGACCGAGCCCTTGGGCCGCCCTTTGCCGGCATTCCCCCTATTCGGGCCTAGTTTACGCTCAGCCATATACGCCCAAGCCACGCCCCTTGCGGGGTAGCAGCCCTCTATCGGTTCACTCGCGCTCGGATGGCCGCGACATGTGCGGCCGAAGCTTCTCGCGGATCTGGAGATATTCCGTGTGGCCACACTTCTCGCAGACATGGCTGAGGAAGTCGGCGTCGTGGAGATAGCGCACAACCTCAACCGATCCGTCCTGCATCGGGATCTGGGCGATGGGGCCGGTCACCCCACACAACGTTTCCATGCCGCGCTATCGGTTCTCTTCGTACCCGTAATCGAGCTTGCGACGGTAGCCGTAGCCCGGAGAGCCGGACCCGCTCGCGCCGGCACTCACATCCTCGGCGCCGAGCTGACGGGCACGATCATGGGTGAAGAAGCTGTCGGTGCTCTCATGAGCCGACCCCATGCGCCGCTGATAGTCGGGCGCCGCAACCACGGGGACGGATTGCTTGGACGGCCAGTCAAGGACGGCCGGGCCGTCGACATCGCGGACTTTCATGGGCGGGGCTCCCAAAGCAAAAACCCGCCGCGGATGGTTCCGGGCGGGCGCAGAAATCGTATTCTGAGCGGTAGTCAATACCAGCAATCGGGCTAGGCGTCAACCATTCGCTTCCACATTTCGTCGGTATGTCTCCAGCACCTCAGGCAGATCGTTGCCATGAATGCCGATGAGCGCGAACTCGATATCGAAACACCTGATGCACAGGTCATAAGACCGATGAGGGGAATAGACGCCGCTTTCGCCGATCTCGCTCTCCCACTCCAGATCCTTGGAGCATCCGGCGCAGTGGCGATTGCGCGGCATCACGCCACCCAATCCAGGTTTCGCGGCAGCGGCGTCGCTTTCCTGATCCGCGCGTAGGCCTGCAGAGCCTCGGCAACCATCCTCGATGGAAGATCAAACTCGATCGTGCCGTCAGCGAATTTCTGGCCCCAGCCCGGCGGTTCGCCATCCACCACCATGTCGAGCAAACGGGAGAGGACGTTATGGCCCCATCCCTGCGTCCAGGGGAGATAGCGGTTGGCGTGTATCCAGGCAATCTCGGGATTCATCACCGCCCGACCACCCTCGCCTCGCGCCTTGGTCAGAAGGCTTCCGGCGACGGCCATGTAGACCTTGCGGATCTCCAGGGCTCCGTCCCGTGCAGCGTCGTCGATCAGACCCTCGGTGTGCATGATCACCAGAGGGTCCGGCTGAAGCTTCGCTAGGGTCTCTGGCGTAGGCCCCACCCTGTCGGACACCTTGACGGCCTCGCGCTTCGCCTTCTTGCCCTTACGCTTCGGCATCCAGACCTCGGTCGCTAGTTGCATGGTCGATCCTCACGGCAGCCTCAGTTGTCCCTCTGGGAGCTTCTGTCCCGATGCGTGGAAGCGGGCGTATTCGAGTTCTCGATATGCGTTCTGCAGGGCTATGGCGTCGTTGATGTCCAGGGCGCCCCAGAGTCGGGAACGGTTCTTCATCACCTGGTCCAAGGCCTTGAGCGTGTTGTGTTCAGCAAGAGCAAGGTTGGTCAGCATCTCGACCTGAGAGCCGTCTCGCATGGTCAGGGTTTCGGTCTTGGGGGGCTGAACGTCTGTCATCGAGCCTTGCGAGACCCCGTTTCGGCCAGGTATTCGCCGCACCAGTAGATTGTCGAGTTCACGACAGCCTGCGGAAAGCGCACACACTGGACGCGCGGGTATTCCACACCCTCGAAGGGACCGTGAAGGATTTCCTTCGGAGGCCACGGCCTCGCCCATTTGCAGGTTTCGCAGCTCTCCGTCACTTCGCGCTCTCGTAAAGGGCGCGCAGATCGGTCATTTTGACGACCAGCCCACTGTCGCGCGGGTCTTCGCCTAGTCGCGGCCCCGCATGCCTTGAGGCAAGCTTCTCGATCTTCTCCATCCATTCGGAGTCGCGGGCGCGAACCCCTGAGCAAAACACATCCATTGAACTCACAATGGGAACCGCGTTCCGCCATGCCGTGTCGTAGCATTCCGCCGCCGTGCGCAGCCTCGGCTTGTCTAGAGCCGCACGCTCGGCTTCGGCGAACTTGATCGCGTCGTTTGCTGCCAGAAGGTCGCTTGCGCTCACAATGTCGACCGGGTTCATGTGGACCTTGCCGAGCCCGGCCGCCCATCGAGCGAGCACCCTAAGCGCCCTCTCCTTCGCCTCTTGTACCCTGATGTCTGCTGTGGTGGTGGATGTCATGGTGAGGTCTTTCGATGGGTCTTATGTGGAGGGTTCTTGAGAGCAACCGTCACCGAGCACTGTCAGCGGGCATCGTAATCGTCATCGGCTCGCGCACGGCGTCAGTCACCGAAAGCCAGTGGGCGGCAGACTCATCGCCAGCAAGCGGCGCGGGCGTTCCGTCATCGTTCATCGCGCCCCGGAAGCTCTTCGGCTCAAGGCCGATTGCGACGCGCAGGTGATCGACCAGCACCTCGCACATGCGCTCACACTCGATGCCGCCAGCCGGCAGCGAGCCCAAGATCGTGTCGGGCGCGTGTCCGCTTAGCAGGTTGATCGCGCCGATGATCGCGCGGCGCATCTTGATCTCGCTCGATTCCTGATCCGCAATCATCGCTCTGATCTCCGGTGAATTGAGGCCTTCGATGGTGCGCCGCATAACCTCAGCGCAGTCTTCCGTGCTCCAGTCGCTCATCTCAGCCTCCCCACATCCATCGCCAGCGTCGATACCAGGGCTCGGGCGCGGGACCGACCGCAGCGTCGTAGACCTTCCTCGGACGAGGCCCAGGCCGATCAGACCAACCGCCCGTCGCGCAGCACCGCTTGCTGGTTCGGCTTCCAGCCCGGGCAGACGCGCCGCTCGGTATCGCCACCAGAGCAAGGCTTATCGCCGCGCACCCCAGAAGCGACGCAAGCAACGATCTCCTCCTCATCGCCCCTCTCCGTTGGTTGCCAAGGTCTCCGCGAGCGGAGCGAGCCACCTCACGCTGCCTTCCTCTTCCTTGGCAGCCGGTAGCGTGCCACTCGCTTTCCGGACTCCACCTCCACCATGGTCTTCTCGATCGGGTGCTTGTCCTTTCGGAGGTCGTAGATCCTTCCGCTCAACCTGAGACACCCGTACAGCCTCAAAGCCTCCAACGAGGTGATCGTCTTCCCCCGCTTCAGATGCGCGAGGATCGCTGCGGATTGTGTTTCGTTCGTCGCCATCACAGGCCCCTCTCTGGTTACGCCGCCTTCGGCACTTCGCTCGCAATCGCCACGAGATCGGCAAAGGCGGACGTTCCGCGCCTCTCAGCCGACCGCATCGCCCCCTGCATCCGCTCCGCGAACTCCTGACGCTCGCCGACCTGAGCAGCGATCTGCCAAGCCTGATTGACCTCGAAGCCGTGGCTTTGCATGCGCTGGACGATGCGAGCCCAGTCGATGCCGACAAGGTCCGTGATCCGCCGAGCGCGAGGCGCAGCCGAGCGTCGGGACCGAGAATCCAATTCAGAGGTTTTAAAATCTCTTGGTCTGGTATCTGGCCTCTGGCTTCTGGCCTCTCGGTCGCGCGCGTCGCGAGACTTATCCGTCGGGTTATCCGGTTTTGGCGGCGGGGGGTTATCCGACCCCTTATCCAAAAGGCGGGGGTTGCCGCCGCTCGCTCCGTTCGCTTGGTTGACCGCCCGGCGATGCGCGTCACGGACCATGCGCCGGCTGATCCAGACGCCATCTTTGATCGTGGCTACTCCGGCGCCCTCAAGCTCATCGAGCGCCTTCCTGACGAGCCCTGTGGGCGCCCCGACCTGTACCGCGATCTGCGGAAGTGTCGGCGCTTTGCCGTTGATCAGCAGATGGCCATAGGGCGTCGCCTCGTGCATGAGGCAGAGCATTTCCATCCAGAGGCCGCGCGCCGCCAGGCTGCACAGGCGTAGCTCTTTGTTGGCTCGCCAATCGGCCCAGTAAAATTTCGACCAGGGCTCGCGCTTGTCGATCATCAGTGCAGGCTCCAGCCCATTTCCTCGGGCGTCCGGGTGCGCTTGCGGCGATTGCACGGCTTGCAGGCGGTGACCAAGTTGTCGGGATCGTCGCGTCCGCCGCGGCTACGCGGGAGGACGTGATCGCACTCAAGCTTACCGCCCCGAGCGCCGCAGTACCGGCACGTGAAGTCGTCACGCTCGAATACCGATTGCCTGATCTGCCGCCAGTCAGCAGGCATCTCCCTGGAATCGCGCGGGAGAAGACGCCTCGATCCGCGCCAGTGGCGCATCCATTGCATTGGCCTGGGCGTCCAGCCCTTGGCCGTTACATCGAACATCGACTCCAGACGCGGACGCATCCGGCGCCATTTCCGGACCGAGAAAAGACGGGTTGTTTGCGCAAAATCGCGATCGTCGTAGTCGAGTGGAGTGCCGCGCCACCACCACGCCGCGACTAACAAGAGGTATGCCCCTATCTCCGCGGCGCCAAGATGGGCCGCCTCCGAGACGAGCTGCGCCACATCAATAGGCATTGCCTCCGGCGCGTCGCTGTCCGACCGCATTACGACGTCCTCCATACGCGCACACCCTCAGGCATGAGCCTGGAGGTGTAGCTTCGCTCCTCGATGCCCTTTACGGCCTTGCCAGCAGCGACGGCGCTCCGGCGTGGCGTCGCGTTATGCAGATGAGTGCGTCCCGGGATCAGAAAGCTGTCGCCGACTTCCATCTCGCGCCAAGGAAAGTTGACTTGCTTGGAGCCGCGAGGCCGCCCGCCCCGCTTAAGCGGCGGGATCGGAATGCCCTTTTCGACTGGCAGGAAGCTCCGGCTCATTGCATCCCCTCACCCAGCAGCGCGCCATGGATGCGGACCTTGGCGCCGATGATTGCGGATCGAGCCTCGGGATGAGCGTTGGCCGTCTCGTCCAGAATGCGATCGATCTCGGAGCGCAGGTTGGGCTTCGCCTCGATGGCCCTCAGGACCTCGATGGACCGATCCTGGAATGGGCGGCGCCGGATGAATCCGCGCTCCTCAAGCCCGAGGACCAAGCGATGGATGCCCGATCTGGACTTGAGACCGAGCGCATCCTTCATCTCGTCATAGGAAGGCGCACATCGGTTCTCGACCATGTACTGGCCGATGAAGTCCAGAAGGTGCGATTGCTGGCGCGTCAGCATCGTGTTTCCCGTGAAACAGAACATGCAGTGATCACAGCCCCGCCCTATGCAGCACGAGCCGGTTGACGAAGGCGCTGAACGCCCGCTTGTCCGCCTCACCGATGAGCTTTGCGTGGCTCTCCACCATGGCGATGAATGAATTGAGGTCCATCGGGTAGTGGAGGTCGGATGCAGAGCCCTGCCTTCCGTTCTTCCCTCCTCCGTCCCTTCCCGCCTCGGCGATGATCTCGATACCGCCGGCAATAAGACGAGCCTCTATCGCGGCCTTGCGCATGGTTACCTGGTCTCTCATGCGGATAGCCCTTTAGGTGGCTCCGGCAGTCGCCGTTCTGCTGCCGTGGCTACCGAGCCCGTCGCGGGAGTGTGGCCGTTGTCGGTCATGCCCGCCTCGCCTTCTTCGGCTTGGTCTTGCCGAAGAGATTGGGCATCTCTTTCGCCAGCTTCTCGTCGGCAGCACTGGGCAAGCCGAGCTTCGCCCGCAGGCGGTCAATTTCCGTGCGCGCCGCGTAGAGCGAACCGACAGTGGAGAGGAGCGACCCGGCGACGTGCTCCGGCTCCTCTTGAAGCATCGGATAGGGCCGACGTTTCGCAAGAGCCTCGCCGATCATCTGCACGTGACGAGAGGCGGGACAGGTGTTCTCGGGGAACCGTCGCTCTCGGTTGGCCCTGCGCAGCGCGCGCATCGCGTACTGGCGGTCGGTCATCGGCTTCTTCATGACAACGATCCGATGGTGACGAGCATGTCGCTGCGATCCGCACGCTTGATGTGCAGATCGTCTATGAACTTGTCGTCCGTGAGGATGCGGAGCTTCACCAATAGGTCTGAAGCCGCTTTCTCGAAATTTCCGATATCGCGGCGCCGGTCACGCGGCACTTCGTAGGCCACGATGTAGGGCGGCTCGACGGTCCCCTTGCCGACCACCGCTGTCTTCGCCAGCCAGCCGGCCTCGTTGATCCACTTCCGGTACTCGGGCGACTTCGCGCGACCACGGCCCGGCACGTTGACGAACAGATTGTTCGCCGAAGGTGGAACCGGAATCGTGAACGTCAGTTTGGACATTTGCCGTTCTGCGACCTTGCGAAGGGACCGGGGGACAAGCCCCCGGCCAAGGTTGGGACAGTGGGAGGACTGTCCCTAGGGAGGAGTGCCGAGCGACAGTGCCCCGCTCGGCCGGGGATCTCGTCAGGACTTGCGTTTTTCGATGCAGTCGGCGATGCCGTAGAAGAGGCCAAACGTCACGCCGGTGTAGGCAGCGCCAGTCAACGCCACAAAGGCGAGACTGCCCGTCGCATCATGCACGGTGACCACCACGTAGCCGCCGACAACCGCAGCGACGCCAAGCGCACCGAATACGACAGCCCCCAAGAGGATGTGCTGAACGACTGCCTTGAGGCATTCCATCCGACGACTCCCCAATGTTCACGCGGCCACCTCGCCGCGCCCTGCTACGACCTGAGCGGCCCACCCGGCCGCGAACGAGTTACGCTGCTGTGGTTGACATGCTCAGAACCTTCTCGCTGTCCGCGAGGTGATCCGCTTCCGTGAAGTAACCGATGTTCGTCACCAGCCCGTCGCAGATGGCTTTGCCGATCACGCGAGGGATGCTGAATGTTTTCTCAAGGCCCTTCCCGTCCACCACCGTTGAAAAGATCGGCGTGCCCCACTGGAGCCAGCAAACCTTGACGCAGAGGCGGGAGATCAGCTGACCAAGCCCGTTGTTGCCTCGGTCAGGGCGAGCCCATGTCGTGCCGCAATGGACAAAGGTTTTGAGGTCGTCCAGCTCAGGCGCGTTGCCTTCGACGACGACGTTCTGGTACTGCCGGTCCTCGTCCCTGTCGCACCACAGCCGTTGTGTCTCGAACAGCCGGCGGATCGTGCCGAGCGGATACATCGCCCCGGTTGAGGTAAGGACCAGCGGCGCCGGCAGGCTCGGATATGTCCCGATGAAGCCCAGGAAGGAGCCGGGCGCGATGTAGCGCGCGATCGGATCGGCATGGCGAGCGAGAAGAGGAAGTGGAGCGGAGCCGACCATGGCTCGGCGGTATTCCATCTCCACCGTGTCCCGGAACCGCCACGCATCCATGGAGAGCATGAGGACCACGCCCTTCGCTCTGATCTGATCGACCAGAACGATTGAGGCGTCCCTGACCTTCTCCTGCTCAGGAGTGCAGACGAGGGCCGACAGCCATTCGCGAAGGCGCATCATGCCGCAGCCTCGCTCTTCTCGTTCATCGCGAGCTGGTACTTCTGCTGCTTCGACAGCGCGGCCTCTGATACCGGGCCGGCTCCGCCAGCAACCTTCCGGCACTGGTTGTCGATTGCGCACGGCGCCGCACAGCGCGTCATCGTGTTGGGGCACACGTCGCGGGGCGTCATGCAGCGACGGCCTCCGCCTTCTTCTTCCGCCCCTTCTTAACGCGCGGTGGCTTTTTGCTGAGGTCGAGGCCGTCGCGAACCCTGAACGTCTGCGAGGTCTCGGCGAACAGGCCATCATGCTGAGCGATGAGCCACCCGTTCGCGATGGCGGAGCGAATGGTTGTCGACTCGACGAACCCGCCGCCGTCCATGAGCGAGAAACGCGGACTGTCCCAGTCAATGTTGTGCTGGAGCATTACCCCGCCATGCGCGGCGATCCGGCGAAGGCTCGCGCGCTGCGGGTAAGGAACGTCAGGCATTCTCGGGCTCCCCATATGGACGCTCATGCCGCGGCCTCGAAACGAATGAAGCGCGACATCAGGACCGGCCTGTTTCCATCCTTGAACACGCAACGGATGATCCGGCCCGAAGCCGTCTTCACCCCGTCGCCACGGATCAGCGAAACCGCACTGTCGAGAAGATGAGGTTGGTCGTCATTCGCCGCCTGATCGAACTCGCCGATCAGCCTTTGCCCGTATGCCGGGTCGTCGCTCTGTGCGACGGCACGCCCCACCATGGAGGCGGGATTGCTGTGCATGACGTTCTTCGACGCGACATGGGCAAGAGTCCAGTGGTCAGCCTTGAACGCCACCCCTGTGGTCTGGAGCGGATCGGCCTTCGCAATCTCGACGGCTTCGGTAAGGGAAAGTGACGGACGGGCTTTCCAGAGGCTCAGATGCTCCCGGAGCGGCGCGCACGTTCCTCCGGCGAGGAGGTCGAGGGATCGGCGGGCCGTGACGAGCGCCAGCGCAGGACGATCAGCCGGGCCTTCTCCCGCCATCCCGCCGCCTTCCGGTCCCCCCGATCCACCCAACGGCCAAGATGCGCCATCAGCCAGCCGAGGGCCTTTCCCGCGCCCCTCAACGTTGCGGCCTTCAGGTGCAGTCCCGGCGGCAGATCGGATTCCATATCGGATGTCCTTCAGCGTCTGTTCGATCTCGGCGAGCTTGGCCAGATGGTAGGCAGGGTCGGCCGGGCCGATGATCGGCTCCAGGATCTTCAGTCCGAATCTCGATATCGCCCTGACCAACACCGCAGCGCTCGGCGGCGCACCGTCACGGATGTTCGCGATGGTCTGCGGCGTTACCTTGATCGACCGCGCCGCCTCCTTGAGCGAGCCGAACCGGCCCAGCTCCTCGGCGATCAGGCCGCGTACCGCGTCAAGCGCGATATCTCTCGATCCAAAAGACATTAGGTCACTCCTCCTTCAAGCTGATTGGCGTGAGAGGAGAGAACCAAAGAGTCGAATGCGCGAACGAGGCCGGACCCGCTGCAGTGGGGCTCGGCCACAACAGAGGAGGCACCGGGAGGCGAGTAGCTGATGCTCGCACTCCCGGCCTTCGCATCGTGGGGATAGGCGATGCGGTCGATCATCGCTGGCAACCGCTCGGCTCCATCGCCAAGCGACTTGTCAGACGCCTTAATGGGGGTGGGGGGTGAGAGTGTCATGCCGGCATGCTCACCAGCGGCGTGTCCGCTTTCAGATAGAGCGGATGCTTTGGCCTGCCGCTCGCGGTGAAGCCGAGCGCGTGTCGTGGCCTATCGCCGAGCCAGCCGAGCAGCGTTTCATCTTGACCGAGATGCCCACCGTGAGCGCCCCAGGCGCAGATGATCAAGCCGGCCTCGTAGGCGAGACGCTCAACCCAATGCTGGTTGCGGTCGCCGACCGGGTCGTCACTGTGATTGAGCGCGAGCAAATTCTTGGGGCTGGTGGCGCGATAGGCGAAGAGGTTGACGACCTCCAGGCGCTCGAACTTCCATGCCTTCGCGAACGCGACGCAGCGGCGGATCGTGGGATCGTCGGTCGCGCCGTCAGCGGTCGACGGATTGAGCATGATGAAGAGGCACGCCTTCGGCTCGCCGACTTGCTGCCCCGCGCCATCCTTGAAGCCCTGCCATTTCCAGTTCTTCGGATCGTGCGTGCCGCGCCACTCGCGCCAGAGCGCATAGCGATATTTCCCGCAAGCCGAAATATCCGCGCCGGTTTGGATGTAGTCGCCCATCTACCCCCTCCCCTCGGACGCCGCGTTGTCGGGGTTGGCTCCGTCATCCTTCGGCGTGCTGCCGTGATCAGCAGAGCCCGTCGCGGGAGGCTTCGGGAGCGGCATCCAGTGGGTGAACTTGCGGTTCTGGACGATGTCCCGGAACGGCACCTCGACGATGCCGAACCCAAGGAAATTCTGAGCGATGACCGGCTGCTGGATGATCAGGTCGCGCGCAACGAGGTTGTCGTTCTCATCGAACTCTTCGACCTTCGTAATCACGGTCCACGCGAGGAACTTCGTCCCGTCCTTCGGCGCCGTCTTGATGTCTCGCCACTCGCTCACGTCCTCGCTCCCTGGTGATGTTGCGATGAGGAGCAGCGTGAGGCGAAGCGAACTAAAATCTTCCTCTTACAAACCCTCCTGATGGTGGAGAGAGGAACCAAGGTCAGGATGCGAATCTCCTCCGCACTCTTCCCTTCACCGTGGAGGCGAAGAATGGCCGCGATGGTCTTGGGGTGCGTCATGCCGCCGTGCTCCCCGTCCACTTCGCGCACTCTTCGAAGCGTCGGATGCGTTCAGCTTGAGAGGCGATAAGGAGCCGCGCCTTGTGCAGCTCGGTGAGCGCCGATGTCAGCGCCTCCTCCGCCTGCACCCTCGCCGTGTGCGATGCCGTCAGCCGCAGCCGCATCGCATCCAAGGTCGAGCGCCAGCACAGCGGCCAACGATCCACCACACCGGCTTTCAGAGCGCCGATCATGCGGCCCTGCGCTTCGCATTGGCGCGCATGAAGTTCTCGATCTTCTGCTGTGTCTTCCAACCGGGGTCGCGCCCCTTGCGGAGCTGGTAGACGAAGCGCGGATCGTTGAGAGCGTCCTTCCCGAGCCGGGCGGCGCTCATTTTCGAGGCCGCCAGGAACCGCTCGATCTTCGCGAGCAGCGGGTGGGGTTGGAGGGTTTCGGACATGAAAGCGGAGGATAATAGCAATCTTCCTACCGGTCAAGATAGGAATGATCCTCCGCGCGAATCGCAACGTTCATCCGTAGGATCGGCGCCCATGGGGAGCGATGCAGCCGAGCGGGCGCGCGAGTTGGTTCGCGAGCGGATCAAAGACCTCGGCCTAGAAATGAAAAGCCTTTCGCGCGAAATTGGGCGAAATCCCGCCTATATCCATCAGTACCTAAACAAAAGGTCGCCACTCTATATTGGAGAGCAGGAGCGCCCGATCCTGGCAGCCAAACTTGGAATCTCGGAAGACCTCCTCAAGCCCCCTCCCAAGACTGATATGCAACCGAAGCCGAGATTCAGCGGCTTCAAGGGCGTCAGAAAACCGATCACCGACCAGGCGCTCATCGAGGGCCTGATTTCGCGAATGCTCCATATTAATCAAAGCTTGAAGTTGAATTGGTCGCCCGAGCGGATGGCGCGGGCAATTACCCTCGGATACGAGGCTGGCGTAGAAGAGAACGAAGCCAATCCAGTTGAAATTATTGACAAACTAGTTGCCGCGCTAAAGCGGAATTAATGCCTCTCTCGTGTCCGTGATTGCGCATCTACACCTTTCGCTTGCACTCCGTCACGGTTGAGACGCAGAATGTCACAGCCAGTCACAGACGGCGCGGAGGCGATATGCCGACACCGGGGCAATGGGCAAGAGCGTGTGCAGCGCTCGATGACTTGATCCTCCGCGAGATCCTGCTGGATAACCCGGCAGCCGGGAAGCTCCTTGTACGCCGGCTGAAGAAATACGGCCGGCTGGCCCTCCCCCGCCCTCCCGTACCCCGGTCGCTCCCGCGCGCCCGAGCCCGGCCGCCTGGCTCTAAGCCCCTTAGTTAACCTGCGATAATAGCGGCGGGCCGCTCAGCGGTTCCGTTGGCATGGCTAGACGGTAGCATTTTTCCTATTGACGGTCGGTAGCAATCATCCTATTATCCTCTCGTTCAAAGCCTACGGGCTCTCAACCGAGGAGGGATGGGGATGGCGGAGAAGATCAAGAGCGAGGGGACTGCCCTTCGGGATCACGTTGAGCCATCTGCCGAACCTGCGGGCGCGGAGGTCTCGTTCGCCAAGTGGCTGTCCGACGAGATCGAGCGCGCCGCCGAAGACGCTGAGGAAAGCCACGTTGAGGCGCGCAACACCTACGGCGCCGGATACGACCGGGGCTATGTCAACGCGCTGAAGGCGGTCGAGGGTCGCGGCGTCAGCGACATGTATGCCTCACTCGTGGAGGTGGTCGCCGCCACCGATGCCTACGACGAAAGCCCGGCCGCTGATGATCGCTGCATCCGCGCTATCGAGAAATGCCGCGCCGCCTTGTCCCGCTCCCGTGGGGAGGGCTGATCATGTCCGTAGCCGGCCGCGTCAGCGATGCCCCTTGGGGCGACATGACCAACGCTCAGCGCTTCGCTCTTGAAGAAGCGGGCGACGCTCATATCGCCACTGCATTCAACACGATCTCTTTCGCCGTCTCTCAGCGCGTTGGCGGTGACGAGCTTCGGCGCCGCCTCAAGCGTGCGCTCGCCAGCCTCGACGAGGCCCGCGGCATTCTAACCAAGCTGAGCGCGGAGTAGCCCCCATGTCCGAGAAGATTTCAGGGACTGCCCTTCGGGATCACGTTGAGCCATCTGCCGAACCTGCGAAGAGCGAGCCGGGGCTCGCCAACCTCCACGTCGATTGCGTGAACGAAGAGCGCAATTACGGTTCTGTCGGATGGGAGGCCGAGGGCGCTCGGTTTCACATCTGGGTCACTCTTCCTGGCCTCGCCCATAATGGAATTCTTCATAAGAACGTTGGCAGCGGTCGGGCTCACTCGCACAGGAGCCTGAACGCTCGATCCAAGAAGTGGGCGCCCGTCATCGACGCCGCCTTCAACGAGGTCCGAACGCGCGACCTGATCGCGGGCGCCATCGCCGCGAAAGACGCCGAAGACGCTGAGTGGAGGCGCCTCACCGAAGAGAGCGCCGCCTTTGAGCGGAAGCGTGAAGCTGGGCCCGATCTCTACGCGGCAGCGCAGAGCCTGATTAACGGCATCGACACCGGCTTGGTCCGGCTCGAAACCGACGCAGACGAGACGCTGGCGAACACGATGCGCGACCTGCGCTCCGCCTTGTCCCACGCCCGTGGGGAGGACTGATCATGTCCACGCAGCGGGTGTTCCGTAATCGAAAGGAAGCGGAGAAGGCGGGGTTTAGTTCCTTCTCGAAGGGCTTCAACGAAGAGTGGCGGAAGGGCGAAGGCAAGAACCACGAGCGCGCCATAGTCCGGTCACCCCTCGAAGCTCGGCTCGCCGAAGCGCTGGAGGAAGCGGAGCAGGGAGGGCCGCGCTGCCCCTGCTGCGGTCGGGATGCGCGTCCAGGACGCGATCCGAAACACCGGCACGCCGAAGACTGCAAGCTCTCCCTCGCCTTGAGGGCGTTCCGGGGTGAGTCATGACACAGCCCCGCACAGAAGAAGAGGCGATTGCGCGGTTGCGGGAACTGCATCGGAAGATCGATGTGCTCGCTGACGAGGCAATGCTCCTGCACCTGTCGGCAAAGCTCCCCCCGTCCCTCTGCAGCAAAGCGGAAGAGACGCACGGGTATCTGCGCTCGACGCTGAGCGACTGCGACATCCCGTACGCCATCAAGATGCAAGCGCGGCGCGATCGAGACGAGGACGGCGACGAGGAACCCTACGGGCGCATGAGCCGGCATTCCGATGAGAACCACGCCGGCATCTGCGAGCACATCAGGAATGCGGCGGAGTAGACGATGAGCGACCGATTGACATGGCAGGAGAAGGCAGCGGCGCTCGATGCGCTCTCCGAGATCCGACTTCTGATCCGCAAACCCGGCGATTGGTACGTGCATCAGAACGTCTCGGTTGGCGACGGGTCCGCCACGCTTGTCGGCGCGTACGGGAACGGCGAGACACCCGAGGCCGCGCTCAATGATCACTGGCGCGCTCTGGTCACCGACCTGGTGGGCTGCGGCCCCACCGAAAAGTACCTCGTGGTCTCCGGCGAGAAGGGCAACCGCCGCGTCCGCTGGAACGGCTTCATGTGGATCGAACTTCCGCAGCCCAAGGCCGAGTCATGACCCCCATGCACAGCAGCTTATCCCAGACAGGGGAGAGGAAGATTTTTGGTCCCTTCGGATCGTTTGCACCGCATCGCCCAACCACTGAGGACTGAGAGGAAGAGATGTCGATGTACGAAGAAGAAGATTTCGATGGGCCGGATCGCTTCAGCGAAGGCGACGGCCAGATGAAGGCGCTCCTGACGCTCAAGGGCTTCAGCACGCGCGATCTGTTCTACCACATGGCCCGCGCCGTGCTGGACGAAGAGGGGCTCACCAAGCACGACCTCTCGAAGAAGGTCTTAACGGCTGTCGAGAAGGGGCTTGAGGCGGCTCTGTCCGAAGCGATGAACGGCATCATCGCGCAGCGCGCCGAGAGGCTTGTCGATGAACTGCTCACCAAGGAATTCGTGAAGACGAACGAGTGGGGCGAAAAGAAGGGCGAAACCATCACCCTTCGCGAGCACATCCTCTCGCTCTTTACGAAATCCCTCCAGGAGCGCGTGGACACCGACGGGCGCAACTCCTCCTACAACAACGGCATCACGCGCCTGGAGTGGATCATCAAGAAGCACGGGACCGATGGTCTCTTGGAACTCGCCAAGGGACAGGTCGCGAACGTGCGCAAGGAAGCCGAGAAGCAGATCGCGGCAGCGGTCGGCGCCTTCATCGCTCAGAACCTTGCGCAGCCTCTCACCGCGGCGACCGCGCTTCCGAAGCAGTAGCGATCCCACGGGATGCGCCTCACATCGAGACGCATCACGGGCGACCGCCCTCCGCAAACCAGCGGATCACATAACCAAGAGGATGAAATCAATGCGATCGAACTTTCTGAAACGACTTCTCTACGGCGCGGCACTCTGCCTCGCCCTGGCGCCTCCGGCCAATGCCGAAATGCTCTGGTCCGGACCGTCGAATACCGGGCTGTTCAACGCGCAGATCAGCGAGACGACGAAGGAAAGCCTGCTCGTCCACTACAGCTATCGCGATGAAGACGGCACGGCTACCTGGTTCGCCGCGAACGGCAAGAATGGCGGCGATGCCGACCAGTTCAAGGGCCAGACCTTCACCTGTCGCGACGGCCAGCCCTTCGGCGGCACCTACAGGGCGCCGACCTGTGATGTGTTCGGCTTCCTCAGTGTCGAGTGGCCCTCGTCCCAGACCGGCAGCACCTACAACATCAACGTCGACCTCATCGGCACGATCTACCTGCCCAACGACCGCCAGAAGTACGGACAGACGATCACGCCAACGGTGGTAGAGGCTGGCCCCGGCGGCGGCCCGAAGCCGCGCAACGACTGTCCGGCTCAGGTCTCCGGCACGGGCGCGTGCATCGCCTATCACCCGGACGGCTGGTACTGGCGCTCGGCCGAAGGTGGCGAGGGCTGGTCGATCCTGTTCCAGGGCGACTCCCTGTTCGCGACCGTCTTCACCTACGGCACCGATGGCCGGAACACCTGGAAGATCGCGACCGGACGTATGACGAGCGTGTCGTCTTTCTCCGGTGCGCTTCAGAGCTGCCGGAAGCCGGCGGGCGCGACCTCGGCGACGTGCGAGAGCGAAGGCAACGTCAGCATGACCTTCCGCACGGTCGACAACAGCCCCCAGGCGAACACCTCGCGCAACACGAAGTACATCGACGTGACGCTGCCCACCGGCAAGCAGTTCACGCTCGAACGGTTTCTTCCCAACTAGGCCGACGACTTCGGCTGCGCCTCACTGCAGGGGGCGCAGAGGTGGTCGCCGGAGATAACCAGAGGAGCGAGGACGATGGAGTTGGAACAGATTGAAGCAAGGGCCACAAAGCCTCGTCGCGTCATCTTGGGAGAGGGCGCTCACGTCGTCAACTACGGGACATGGGAAGGATCTCCGGCTGTCTTCATCGAGCCGGCGCCTTCGCCCGGCCCGGTCGGCGGCGATGCGACCGGCGCCGGGCTGCCCAAGGATGTCGTCAGCCCGGCCGGTCTCGTCCTCACGCTCTTAAACCCCCTGGCCGCGCTCACACTGATCGAAGCCATCACCAAGGCGCTGCTTCCGCGCAAGCCCGCCTGACCACCCGTCCACCGGACCATAGGGGGAGAGATAGATCATGTACCAGCCCGGCCAGTGCGTTCAGTCCAGAGATGGGATCGGGACGGTGACGCGCTCTCTCGCTTCCGGCTTTGCATACAAGGTCGTGTTCCCGGGACTCGGAGAGGTCGTGTGCATGTCCTCTGTCCTTTCGGAAGCGCCGGAGAATGTCATCTCGATTTCTCGGGGCTGCGCTTCGCGATCACGCGGCACCTCATCGCGTCAAAGTCAGGGAGAGAGGATGTGAGCCGGAAGCTTTCCGACAATCAGCGTCGCGCGCTGGAGATTCTGCGCAAAGGTGCGCCATGGCCGAGTGCATACGACCTCGGTGTGGGGCTTGGAACGCTGAACTCTCTCGAAGGCCGCGGCTTGGTGATGGCGCACCACGGACTCGGGTCGCTGTTCTCGCCGCACACAGCGATCAAGTGGTCAATAACGGAAGCCGGCCGCGCCGCCCTCACCGAACGGTCAACTGAGCCCCAAAAGGACGTGTCATGAGCGGTGTTCTCGCAGCCCTCGGGATGATCGGGCTCCTCATGGTTCTCTTCAGACGAATGGGCGGCTTTTCTTTCTTGGAGTGTTTCGCCGTGGGCGTCGGGATCGGCGCCTGTTTTCTGCAGTCTCTCCAATACTTCGCAGGCACGCCATGACCCCTACATCTGCCGACTCGATCCTTCCTGATCCGCCGAACAGGAGTGAGGCAGAGGCCCTGTGGAACAGGATCGAGCGAGCGATTGCTGTGGCGAAGTCTGAACTCGCGGGGAGCTACCAAGTGCCTCAAGGCAAGGCCCGCTCAGTTTTCCGCCGAGAAACCGTCATTCACATGGTCGACATCCTGGAAGGGAGACGCTGATGCAAGCGCTCAACGAACGCTTCCGCGCATGGTTTGGCCGCGATGGCGGGGACACTCCTCTGGCCCAGGAAGAGGCCGAGGCCCCGAAGGCGAAGCCACAAGAGATCCCGGCGAAGAAGGCTCGAACGGTCGCCGACCTCCCTCCGATGCGCCACCCGGAATACCTCGGTGTCCACATGGCCAACGCTCAGAACGCGAGTGCAATGCGATGACCAAGGGACTGGAGCCCATGGAGCAGGATGTGGGGAGGGCTTCATGAGCGAGTGGCTGCCCGCCATTGCGTATCGTCGGCTGTGCCGGGAGATCGCGTCTGAGATTGTCGCGGCGATGGCGTTCCGAGACATGGGCTTTGAACAGATGGCCCCGGTCATTGGCTCCACCGCTGGCGCTCTCAAGCGGAAGCTCGACCGGCTGATCGCGGGTCAATCGATTTCGCTCCGCGACGTGAGCGATCTTGCGTGGGCCCTGGACTGTCGACTGTCCTTCCGCCTTGTCCCGCGCGAGCCGGACAAGGCTCCCGCGACGAACTCAAGCAACAGCGGAAGCACTCTGAAGGACGACGGAGCCACATCGGATTCCGGGGAGCAGGAGGCGAAGCAGTCGTCATGAAAACTTTTGTGGCTGACGCAGGCAGTCAGCGAGCCCTTTCCGGTGAAGGAGTGTCCATCCGATGAGCGACACCGAACGCGACTGCTGGGAGCTTCAGAAGCTGTGCGAGTGGCTTGCCTCCCGCGCTCCCCAGGATTTGGCCCGCGACCTTCAGACACTGGAGAAGGCACGCAACACGCTCAACCGGGTGATCGGCTTGGCACGCGGGGAGGTCAAGGATGCCGCGTGACTATCTCTCGGCATCGCAGATCAACCGGTTCCTCGACGAGCCGGCCCTGTGGGTGATGGACCAGCTATTCGGCATCAAGGCTCCGGCAGGACCGGGAGCATGGCGGGGGTCGGCCGTGGAAGCCGCATGCGATGCCGTCCTGTTCGCCAAGGCGGATGACGACGAGGCGCTGAAGGCGGCGAACGACCGGTTCGAGGTCGACGCTCAGGGCGACATGTCCGACGACGTGAACAAGGAACGGGTCGCAATCCCGGTCTACCTGAAGAACATCCTGCCGACCATCCGTGGTCTTGGGACGCCGCTGACCAAGCAGTCGAAGATCGTCCTGCAACTACCGACGCTCGACTTAGACATCATCGGGTACGTCGATTACCGGTTTCCCGACTTCCTGATGGACCTGAAGACGACGGGCCGGATGCCCTCGCTCGATCCCATCAGCGGGCGGATCAAGGACAAGGCGGATCACCTTCGACAGGTCGCGATCTACGAGCGCGCGGAGGCCGTGTCCCCTCGCCTCTGCTACGGCACGCCGGGCAAGCCCGAGAAGGGCCAAGACCGCAAACCCCCACTGATCTACACGCCGAGCCGCGACGAGCTGGACGCTGCCATGCGCCAGGTCGAAGCCGCCGGCCGCGCGATGCAGCGGCTCCTCAGAAGCGAGCAGCCGAAGGAGCGCATCGCCGAACTCTACCCGCCTCGGGACATGGAGTCCTACGTCTGGAACGACCGGCTTCGCGCAGAAGCAACAACCATCTGGAGACTGTGACCATGTACATGCCGCCCAACAGCGGGAACGACTTCGCGCCGCCGCCCGCCGGCACCCATATGGCGATCTGTTATCGCGTGATCGACCTGGGCACGCAGCCCGTCGACTGGCAGGGCGAGACCAAGCACCAGCACAAGGTTCTGGTGTCCTGGGAGTTGCCGGACGAGAAGATGGAGGACGGCAAGCCGTTCAGCATCCATCAGCGCTACACCTTCTCCAGCCACGAGAAGTCGCGCTTTCGTCAGGATCTGGAGGCGTGGCGGGGCGCGAAGTTCACCGAGGCCGATCTGGCCGGGCCGCCCAACGGCTTCCACATCCGCAAGATCCTCGGCGTCCCGTGCCTGCTGACGGTCGTTCACAATGTCAAGCAGACGAAGACCTACGCCAACATCTCGGCGGTCTCCAAGCTGATGAAGGGCATGACGGCGCCGGCCCTGACGAACGAGAAGGTCTACTTCTCGCTCCACCCCGACGAGTACAGCCAGGAGGTATTCGACAAGCTGTCGGCTGGTCTCCGTGCGGCGATCGAGAAGGCGCCCGAGTACATCAACCTCCGTCACCCGCGCAACGGCGAAGCCGTCCATGAGGCGCCGCCGCCGCGCCATGACGACATGGATCAGGAGATACCTTTCTAGCATGACCGCGTCCGCAGCCCTCGCCGGCACCTTCAGCGACTTCAAGCTCATCAAGAGCCGAGGGGTTGCTCAGTTGGTGATCGAAGTTCCGCTTGAGAAGGCGGACGCCGCTTTGTCCACGCTCGGCGGATT
>Ga0196964_10000087_pt1 | contig 64398 bp, 71 predicted proteins | sample S1_10metaG_FD_148615 | JGI IMG/M metagenome (GOLD analysis project Ga0196964, IMG submission 148615) | Soil microbial communities from Anza Borrego desert, Southern California, United States - S1_10 | ecosystem: Environmental > Terrestrial > Soil > Desert | place: USA: California | collected...
AACTATTCTACTTGGGCTACTCTTTTTTCGCAAGCATCTTGAGGAAATTGATAAGGGCGCACCTCTTGAGGTGCGCCCTGCTTGTAGGGAGGAGACAGGCGGTCTTAGTAAATGGTGCCGTCTTCTCGGTACTTGACGGTCTTGTGCCCTCGCCACGGACTGCTGCCACCCTTAATCTCAATAGGTCGGGTCTTATCCCCGTACACACGAGAGAGGGTGCGCCCTTCGAGGTAGGCATTCCAGCACGACGCCAACTTCCTGGCATACGTCGCTACGCCGACATCCTGGACACGAGTGGTCAGAAGATATGTTGCTGCGGCATGCTCTGGACTGTGTTTGCGCAAGCCGTCGTTCTGTGCAATCTTGCTCCAAAATTCTTTCGCCTTCGTCGGCGAGAACTTGAACGTAACGAGCGCCACTGCCAGAACAGGCGATGCATAGAAACGTCGCCCAAATGCGCCGTCGCCGCCCTCGACTGTGGAGAAGTATTGCCGAGCCGCCTCTGCCCAGTCGTGGATGGCGTCGAGAATAATCTCGTCGGCAATGCGGACGCCAGTTGTTGCCGTCTCACGGTCGAAGCCGACCATCAGCACTTTGATTGCCGAAGCAAGGGCGTCTTGCTGCCACTTGTTTAGCTGAAGCTGCTGGTCAAGGTCGAAGACGGTGAAGGTGTCTCGGGTGGAACGGGCACGTCCTCTGTCGGTTTTGAAGTAGATTTCCGCCACTTCCTTCATCGAATCGACTTCTCGCTCGACAACCAAGAACGATTGTGCGACACCGCTCTTAATTACAGCGTGAAGTCGATGCTGCCCGTCCGTCTGGAACTTTCGCCCCTTGAAAATCGCAAAGTCGATGCGGGTGTTGTCAAGAAACTGTCCCCTTGTCATCAATCCCGCAAGAAAGTTAACGTGACTCTCCCGCTTCCGACGCTGTTTCTCGTATCCGGTGGTGGCGAGAATCTCTTCTGCCATTTGCGGCGTGATTAGCATGGTGCGTGAGGTGACCCGTGAATCACCCACGTGGTCTAAGGTTTGTCCTACTGCTGCCATTTGTGCTCCTATAGATTCTACGGCGTAGTTACCGCGAAAACCATTATGCACGCAGTTGAATGCAATTTGCACACTGGAGGCAAGAAAACTAAAAAAAGTGGGTGCGCCCCATTGAAAGCGCACCCCTTGGAGGCTCTGATAGTGAACCCTCTGCCCGTGCAGCAGAAGTCGTTGTTTACTTGGAGACGATGGGAATGCTGAGACCGAACCCAAACACCACAGAATCTCTACCTGTCTGCCAGCGGAACTCGTCGTTAAGCTGGAAGCCCTTCAGACCGCCAATAACTTCGAACTTCCAACCAGCTCGCTCGTACACCGTGTAGGTCAGACCCGTGCCGGTGTAAACGTTCTGGGTGCCGCCATTCTGGATTGCACCGATTGCCGAAATCGCAAGGCGGTCATTCAGCCCCGGAACCGTCCAGAGCTTGTACGAAATCGCCTTATAGTCCGAATTCAGGCCATCGCGCAGATACAGAATGCTAATCTTGTCGCTAACCGTGGTCGTGACGGACTGGCTGCTCACCTGGCCGAAGCTCAATGCCGCCGCAACCATCAGACCGAGAGAAATGAGAAACTTCTTCATGTTTTTTCCTTAATGCCCTCTGCGGAAAATCCGCGCTGAGCGTAAGCGTTTGTGTTCCGCTTGATTCCTTTCTCAGTGGTTTATACAAAAATCAGCACAACCACTGAGAAAAACAGGCAAATTAAACAGCTCCACAGAGTGTCGGCCAACCTTCCACCTGAGCCAGCAAGTCGTCGTTGCTGAATTGCTTTCGCTCGATTACTCGCCAGGCATTGCTGGAAAGATTTGTGTCAGTTGGGCATATCGAACGCATCTGGTACAGATATGGCTGCAACTGACAATAAGCGTCGTATGCGCCTGCCATCACCCGCATTTCCGGGTTCTTGCCCAACTCTTCTTCCAGCCTTTCCAGCCAGTCTTTGCGGGAGATTGGTCTCTTCGCCCGAGTGTAGTGAAGAATTTGACAATTGTGAATGCGGTCGTGTGGGTGAGACGACTTGTCGAGCGTGTTGAAGTCATCTTCTAGCATTCGCTCCAGTCGAATCCTGAAACCCCACATAGTTTCGCCGTGACAGACGATGATGACGTTCTTGTCGGAATACTCTCGGTGCAGCGTATCAAGCACTCGGTCGATACGCATGCTCAGCACTGCCATTGACTCGCCGTTTTCCGGGCTTCCATAGAATGCGTTGCAGTCCTTGAACCAGCCGCCCGACTTTCGGTTCTCCAGATACTTTTCGAGCTGCATGTTGCCGTAATCCCGCTCTCGAAGATACGGCTCGACTTTCCACTTTGCGTTCGGCAACTGAAGGTGATACGCCGTTTCTTTGGCTCGAACGTAGTCAGAGACGAAGAATCCATTAAATTCATCGACACCCAGATGTTCTCGAATGTATTTGCCCGCAAGCTGTGCCTGCTCTCTGCCTTTGTCCGTTAAACGCCATTTAGAACCCGTTTGATTAAAGAAACCTTGGTGCAAGTCGGACACGCTTTGCCTGCCCTCTTTGAATCTTCGGACGACCTTGTTAAACTCCGATTCGCCGTGTCGGACCAAGACAATATTCTTTGGTAGCATGTTGGAAATTATAACACAAACAGTCGTGTAAAACAAATTTTATGGCTCACGATACAGTCGTTATTCTTTGCAAGACATTAGAGGATGCGAGACTCGCCGATAAAACAATTCCCGCCAGTGTGAGCTTCAATCGCTTCTTTGTGTTTCTTGGACGAAGACCCAAGGATGTAGACCTTTCATGGATAACTTCACCAGACTCACATATCTGCATCGAACGCGCTTTGGACTGGAGCCGAGAAGCCGAAGCAATCGGCGTTCGGGCAGGGCTAATGTATACGACGGGCTGGGACCTCTACTTCTGCTGGGCCGACAAGCTGCCCAGATACAGTGAAATCCTTCTTTGCCGTGGATATTTACAATCTGAAAGCATCGTGCATGGTGAGAGTGTCTGGGGTATGCGTCGAGAACACTTTGTGATGCATGGACTCGACAAATACCCTTCCAACAACACGCACTCTTCTGATATCGTAAGACCGATGGATGCAGAAACTGAAGAAATCTATCTCGGAAAAGCTCTTCGCGGACTGCCGGTTCCTCCCAACATTGCCGTCAAGGCCGTACGAGAGCTTGCGGCGGTATCACGCATGAAGGGTATCTGGCATCCAAACGACCCGCATTTGAACCTGATTAAGCAGATTGTCGCTCTAGGTGCAACAGACTATTCGACGCCCCTCTCGATTGTCGTAGCTTCAGACACCGACGATAAGGAAATTGAAAAACTGCGCCGTCAGATTGCTCCAAACGGCGCAGTTATTAAGGTGTCGAGTCACCCCGCCTCAACGATGAAACCCTACAAGGTTGTCAAAGTGGAGAACGGACCGGAAATTCAGTTGTACGCTAAAGCCTGATTACTCTGGCTCAGCGCTGCCCTCCAGAATCAAGCCTTTCGACTCGGGGACAACCTTGTAGAACTCCTGGAGAACGTCTCGCATGTGCTTGGCATATCGGTAGTGTGCGCCAACACCAGTTCGAAGCTCTGCCTGGTAGATGAACTTATCGACCGTCGTCACGTGCTCGAACGGGTATTGAGTGCCAAGCAAAGTGCTGTAGACGTATGCCCAATCTCCATCTTTGAGCATCTGTTTTGCCTTCATACTCAGAAGTGCGCCCTTTTGCGCCAGACCAATCAAACGAGACCTCATCTCCTTCATATCTTCAGGCACTTGTTCTTCTGCGGCATAAAAACCCATCGGGCAAAGCGGACAGTATTTCGTGCCGGTGCGGTGCCGATTTAGGTCTCGAATCTCAGCAATGGCAACTGCCGCCCAACCGAACCTAATCGCCATTCGAGACAGCTCGCTACCAACAAGAGAGTAGCGATTTGCTCGATGCGTCAAAGATTGAGCCTTTCCTGGAGATTTCAAGAAGGTCGGTGCCCACATGGTGTCAACGTAACACGTTGGATTTGCCGCAAAGAACGACCCCTCTTCGAACGTGTCAGTGGGGCGAATCAGGTTCTGCACCGCTTCAAATTCATCTTCAAGAACCTTCCGTGTCGATTCCGTAAAGCGAGCATGCTTTACTAAGCGAGGTGCAGCAAGTTCAAGCTCATCTCGAATCAGTCCACCCAGCTTTTGCATCTCGGGCAGCGGATGCGAAAGAAGGTGTGCGCTCAGGCTGACCCACGCTCGGGCGCTCTGAACCATCATCACATTGGTGGCAGCAGCAACAGGCAAGAACACTCTGGCTCGGTCGAATGCATAATTTCTTCGCATTCTCGCAACCTGTTTCTGTGCCTTGTCGCTCTCGTCGTTCAAAAGAGAAGACGGGATGCGCATAAGCTCCGGTCGAGCTATCGACAGCTCTTCCCATAGAGCCACAGCCTCGTTATAGGCATCAAAGCTCTGCTGCATGTCTTGACGCCATTGCTCGGTGTCCTTCACGCCTAGTTTTTCTGGGTCAAGCAAACCATCCATGTCCATGCGAATGTAGCGTGTAGAAGACTCTTGCCCGCCAGCCGTTGCGCAAAGACTCCAGATATAGTAAGCCAGAAAGATGGACATTCCATCCATGAACATGGCGACAGGTGCCATGTCAGCAATCGACTGGTGTCCGTAGTCAATCATCTTAAAGATGCCGTCAACGCTCTTGTCGAGGTTGTTCGGGTCAATCTTAGACAAGATAGCTTCAAGACCTTCGTTGTTGCGGGAATATCTAGCACCCGACGCAGCAAGCAATTCGGGTGTCAGGGCTGGTCTGCCCGCATCTTTAGCGGCTTCAGTTGGAATTAGAGAGACTTGTGTTACTTTCATTGAATTTCTTCATCCTTGCTTCAAGCTCATCTTCGATAAGCGAATGCATTAGCTTGAAAAGCGCGTTCGAACCGCCGCACAGCAGCTCAACTGTCGGAGGAGCACCAGCAGCACAAGGATGCCCGCCGCCGCCCAATTTCTCGGCAAGGGTGTTCATGCCAAGATTGAATTCCTTAAAGGTTCGCTCGTTCGTTCGAAGCGACATCCCCTGACGATTCAGTGTCAACAGTCCAACGCAACCTGTGCGGTTGCCAAGAAGCATTTCGCCCGCTTCCGACTGGTCACCGTTCGTCATTGCGGCAATCACTTCAAAGCCAGCAAAAGGATGTCCAGGCTTGAATTGCGAACGCACCGCAGTGGCTTTAGCTAGAGCCAGCGATTCTTGCAGTCGCTCGTCGCTAATGCGCTTCGCTAAACGCATCTCATAGTTCCAATTCTCGGGGTCAATGCGCTTGATATCTTCATTCAGCAAGGTGAATGTCCGGTCTGGTCCGAGTACATTGATGATTTGCTGGAAAGCGTCGCCATTCGGCTCATCCCGAATCCAAAGGTCTCTGGAGTGGGTGTATCGACGCAACTTCTCCAGCCAGGGATATTCGTCTGTATCTTTAAGTTTCGGAGCCACAAATTCGAACACCAAATCGGCTGCACAGTGTGTGCCTTGGTGAATAAAGCCAATCGTTGCCAACCCTTCAAGAGCTTTCGCAAACTCACACGAGCTTCCGTGGTGGTCGAAGAAGAATAGTCGCTCCTTTCCAAATTTCCGAAGTGGCTCGATAAGGTCTAGGTTTCTGAACGAAAGGTCAGTCAGCCACAGCTCATCTGCTTCAGCGGCTTTCTGCGGCACCATCTCGTCTATCTGGTCGTATTTGATGAACACAACCTCGGGCATGACGCCCGTCAAGCCTAAAAGATATTTGGTAACGAGCAGTGCGCTTCCGACACCATCGGTGTCGTCTGCGTGCGACATTACGACATACTTTTCATCTGGTCCGCTCAAAACGACTCCCTAAAAAGGCCCGGCTGAAAATTCGTCTAGCCCCTGAAGCCTTAAAAGCAGAGGATTCGAACCTTCGTTGCCGAGCCTGATTTCCTGCGGCTACTCACCGCTACAAACTTCATCAGATGTTTTACAAGCAATCAGCACACGGAATTTGCAAGCTGCTGAAAACAGGAAAGATTGTCATCTGCGGTGAAAAAGAGGAATAGGCGTGCGCAAGCCTAAGAAGGAATTCCTATGAGTCTCTATTCCGCCCTATCTAACCAGAACACGACGGTTGTCGTAACCGCAAACACCACTGCGTGTGATGGCGCATCTACGGCGTTCTATCTAACTCTTGGTAGTTGGCCAAATTTCTCTCAAGTTGACCGCATCCTTTTGATGTCTTCAACCGGCACGCTCGGCAACCCAACGATTGAGATTCTTAACAACGGCGCTGCCTATCGAGCCGACACCACCAAGAAGGAACGAATTTTGGATTCTGCGTCTGGCGTAGCAGCATCCGGCAAAGCGGTTATCGAGTTCAACGGGAATTTCATCGAAGACGAGCTGCGCACGAATTGTCTACATCTCCGAATCAGTTTTGGCGCTGCACCAGCCGCTGGCGTGACGTTCAACGTGCGAGTCGAAGGAAAGAGGCTTCAAACCATCAAGGTGGACGACGCAGGCGACACTGGCTTTAAGGCTGACCGAACTGCAAGAATTCTCCGACAACCAACGAGCGGCAATGCTATTGACATTACCACCGAGCTGCTTCAGAACGGCAACCCCTACGGCATCGGCGGAAACAGCAACTCTCTGAGCCACATTGCTCTAGTCTCTGACTCTGAATTTCTATACGTCGGAAGCGCTAAAACATTTAAAGGCGTCATGGTCAATCCACACACATCCTGGTCTCAACCAGCGGGCGTTACTCTCACCGCTCAGTATTGGAACGGAACGACATGGACTGCACTGACTGTCCAAAACAACACATCAGATGGACAAGCTGCTGAATCAACGTTTTCCTATCCAGGCACGATAAACTGGACAGCACCAGCCGCTTGGAGACGAACACAAATCTCGACAGACCCGCTCAAGGTATTGATGGATGACATCATCGCAGGCAACGCGTATCCTCTTGCAGTGACGAATCCTGACCGCTACTGGGTGCGTTTTGCAATGACAGGCAGCTCTGCTCCATTTAGAGCCGTGAGCCTTCGAATCTTAGAATAAACGCCTCCTGTTTCAACTCAAAGGGCCGCTTCGGCGGCCCTTTTTCAATTTGGCTGTGCGAATTCATCGCCGAATATCCGAGAAAAATACAACGGAGGCGAAATGATTCGATTTATCCACAGAGGCATGGGCGGCAAATACACTAACTACATCTCTCAAGCAATTAGGAATATTGCTAGGTGTCAAGCTATCGAGTTTTCTTCCAACACTCCTTCTTCGCCTGGATACCGTGTGGCTATATCGAAGAGCGGGCAGCCGCTGACGGCTTCCGAGCTGAAGGATATCCTGAGCAAGCAAAACATCACTTTCTTCCTCGGAGACAGCAAAGGGCTACCAAAAGAAATTTTGGATGAATCAGACGCTGTATATTCTGTTAGCTCGTTAAACGTGCCGCATCAGCTCGAAGCAGCCATCTTAATTGGCGAAGTGGAGAGCCTGCTGCGAGCCGGACGAGGAGATGTTTGAGAACGAACTAGAAGAGTTGGAACACGATTTCTTGACCAAACTCGCTCCAGAAAAGCCGCTGACCATTCAACCAGCAGAGGCTTGGAGCAATTCGGAACAAGAATCTGAAGCCGACCTCGAACGCAAGCGTAAGCGACGCATTTACCAGCAGCGTTATCGGGCTGGTTTGATTCCGCCCGCGAAAGCCAAGGAACACAAACGTGCCAAGACCAAGGACGATGGCGAGAGAGTTCTCGAAAGCAGAAAAAAGCTCACCTATTATCTCTCGCCAGAAACCAAAGAACTCTTGTATGAAACTCTAAAACAACTCAGCGTACAACGACGAGAATTTATCGTCAACTCACTGAACAGCTATCTGGCGGTACATGAAAAGGCTGAAGAAGTCACCAAAACTGATGCTGACTTCAAAGAGCGCAAATTTGTGTTCGATGAAGTTCCAAGCGAACTCTGGGACCGGCTTGACGCCTTTTGCCGAGATGACAAGAAGAAAAAGGTCGTTCGGCTGTATCAAGTAGTAGAGGCTGCGCTTTTAGAAGCCCTTAAAGACCATGAACGAAGAAACAGCGAAGTCGATTGAGAAGGCAGTGAATCTCCAAATGGAGCGGGAGATGGCGGAAGACGCCGCTCACAAAGAGGCGGTGAAGAATATGTCTCGTGCCGATTTGCTTGAATTCATCGGTTATCATATCGACGCCACAGACTTTATCGTAGAAGGGCTTTCTGTCGCCAACACCTTAACCGAGATGGGCGGCATCACAGCAGCGAGCGTTCAACGTTGTCGGCAAGCTCTGGAATCCATCACCTTATGGATTGAGACTCATGTGCCTCAATCAGAGCAGGAAGAAGAATCACCAGCCGCACCCAAACTTCCGATACCAAAACCACGCAAGGTGGTTCTTACCAACGCGATGGACGATAGTGAGCAGCTATGAGAAAGCCGGAAGATTTTGGAAGAGATTTTGCAGTGAGAGTCAGAGACAATTGGCCGCCAGATTGCGACACAACAAAAATGGTGGTCAGCGACAAAGGCTTGGTAATTGCTAAAAATCCAGGCGAGAAAACTGGATGGCGTCCCCTTGGTTGCCCGACTTGCTTCATGATACCACGAGCGCAAGACAGCGAAGGCTATCCGACCGTTCAGGGCAAGCGTCTTCGAAGGGCTGAAGATTTGGGACTTGTGAGTAGCGACACGCCGCCAGAATTGTCTGCCAACATGTGGCATTGTCCAAACTGCGGTTTGCTGATTCAGAACTTGTTGCCTGCTTTCGATACATCTTCCATCCGCAGACTTGATTAAGCTGTCATTGTGGTGTAGAATACGGACGTTATGACAACCGCAGTTGGCGCACCAGCCCCTGAGAGCAAAGTCGAGCAGGTAGTAGCCGCTCTGTCTGAAATGTCCGCACCAGACTTGTTGCAGCTCAAATCCACGCTGTTCGAGCGATTCAACGTCACAGAATACGCCAAACCGGACCCAGATGCGTTCAAGCCGACTCAGACGGAAGCACCCGTCGAAGAACAAACCGAGTTCACGGTGATTCTTACCGACGCTGGCGCTCAGAAACTTCAGGTGGTGAAGGCTGTTAAGGATGTGGTTGGTCTCGGGCTTGTCGAAGCGAAAAATTTAGTGGACAAGCTTCCGGCGACGCTCAAGGAAAACATCAGCAAGGACGACGCCGAAAAGCTCAAGGCTGCCTTGGAAGAACAAGGCGCAAAAGTCGAAATCAAGTAGTGGCTCAGTCCACTATCTTGATAGCGTCGAATCGCACATCTAGGTAGTCGAACAGCCGGTTAAATGCGCCTTTCGGGTCTTCTGACCATTCATCCATGTCGTCGCCTTGCATGGCATGGTCATCATAGTCCTGCTTCACCATGTCGAGATAATCGTCATGGCGGAAGATTCGAAGGTCGCCATTAATCACAACCAAATCTAAGCCTAGATTTGCGCACTTGTCCATCGCATCCCGGAGCCTGCAAACCGCCCGGAACTGGTCCGATTCTAGCATTTGGTCAAGTAATCCCGTGAACTCAATCTCGCTAGCCATGATTGGCTTTTCGAGAACAACAAGCCCTCAGCCTTTCACCTCGGCAACAATGAGATACCAGATTTACGTCTAATTCAGGTATGAAGGAGTTGATGAGCAGCCGACCGACCATAATCACGACCCCGAGATTCGAGAAGCTGACTCCAAAGGAGCAGGAAGTGTTCGGGCTGGTCGCTATAAACCAAGACCTAGGGCACAACGAGCGGACGCTGAGCAGCTTAGTGCGAAAAGGCTACCTGGAAGAGTTTGAGCAGGTCATCAGGCAGCCTGGACAACTGCCGCTAATCGTCAAACGATATGAGGTTCCAATTCCGGTTCACATTCGCTGGTGCAACTGGTGCTCGGAGAACTTTGACGACAAGGGTGACCCAATCCAGAAGCGACGTTAACTGAAGACATCGAAGTTTTCGAAGAATTCAACGAGCCATTCGTTGCCGGGTGGCTCAGTCACACGTCCATATTGGACGTAATAATGTGCGAGCGGCAAGTCGTTGTTGAGTAACTTCAACAGCATGTCAGGTCTTGAGAAAAGCTTGTTTCGAAGTGCAGACCGAATGCGGTCTCGGAAATCAGGCAGTTCAACGCTAGACACCGCTTTTAGCTGCCGACCAATCTTCTTTGCCTCCCAGCCGTGAAGCCTTCTCAACTCCTCTCTATCAGGATGCTCTGTTCCGAGCCAATACCAATATCCCTCAATGCTCGCAAATTCTCCATCTGGAGTATCCACGGGAGATAAGCAGAAATTGGACAGAAACCTGCCCAATTCTGTCTTGCCTTTTGAGTAGATATTGAGATGCGTTACGCCATCTTCACGGAAATTATAAGGCATGTGATGGGATTACACCTATCCATTTGAATGCCACAGAATAACCCTTGAACTGTTTGGGAATTTTGGACAGCTCTTGCTGAGGCGGGATGGTCCTTCTGGTGTTGTACACAATCAGGCTAAGCTCTCCACCCTCTTCGCAAACACCAACTAGATAGTCGTCTCTTAGCGTGTACCGCAATTTGTCCAAAAGTTCGGCCGTCACTTCGTCAACATCTTTGGGGCGCTGGTAATGCTTGGCTATTGTCTGCGCCGCTTCTTGAAGCGACGAGTATATCATTCGGCTAGGGAATCTGTGTCTCAGGTCGGATTCAATCTTCCGCATAGCTTTTGACACATGCTCGCTGAAATCCGAGAGGTCGAACACCACGATAGTTCTTGCAGCCTCATCATACAAGCCCATAACGGCTTCCACGAGGGAATAGGCGGATATCTCGCTGTTCGCATTCTTTGGATTGCCAATGAAAAACAGGTTGAATGCTGCCTCTCGCTTTACTCTGTCTTCGACAGCTTGACACTCGGGCGTCCAATTCTCTACTACCGGATTAAAAATCGCCTCATTCGGGACGCCGCTGTCAAGTAGAAGCTTGGTGAAGGCTTCTCTCCAGTTGTTCGAGCCAACGGTGCCACCCAGGAATATCTTCTGCATACTCCGTTTTCCACAAATTCCACCTATGGCAGCACTTTCCTCAAAGGAACATTTAAAAATGGTAAAGTCAGGTATGCGCAAGCGTCTGGAAGGCAAGATAGACCCGTTGCCCTTCAACGAGGAATGCATCCTGCTCACCTGCCTCGGGCGGGGTAAGATTACGCACTACGCCATAGGCGAAATCATGCGCAAGTCGGGCTATCGAATCGACAAGGAGACATGCAAAATCGTCTGCAAAGCGATGGCATTCAAGGGGCTGCTCACGGAGACACCTGGTCTATCGAAGACGCCCTATAAGCATCAACCCGTCGAAACCATCTTCTTCGAAATTACCGACAAAGGCGAAAGCGCTATCGGCATCATGATGAACATGCGGATGAAGCTTGTGGCTCCAAACACTCTTGAGAGACTCAACGACCTCATGGAAATGAGCCAGAACACCCCGAGCTAAAGCAGACCGAACACTTTCTTCCAGCCTTTAATCCGTCCTTCGTTGCGCACACCTTCTGGGTTCATGAATGAATATTCGGTGTGATAGGCAAGGCAATAAACGGTTGCAAAATCAAGCTCCGGCATAGCTAGCAAAGCCTTGGCAATCTTGGCACATCTCGTGCCATGATTGTACTGATTCACAGTAGCAGAGGCAGGTCTCACGTTGAATTCTGTGATGGCGTAGCCCTGTCGCATTTGCGGATATTTGCCCAGGCAGTGTAGCCCGAGGCGGCATTTCTGCACGGCTGTATTCACCGCATCCACGTCATTAGGAACGTAGAGGTGGAAATTCTGCCTTGTTCTGTAGTGAATCCATCGGTATTGTTCAGTGTCACAAATCCGGTCGAGGTACATGGAGTAGTGGTAATTCTGGACAGACTTGTGGGGAGATGTCCAGTCAAATCCACCTTCGAACGTTGTGCCGTACAATCTATAACCATGCGCCTTAAAACTGTCGTCATAAATGTCCACCAATGTGTTGCACTTCCGAACAAAATGTTCATCCACTAGGAGTTTCCACTCAGGCATGTCTGGTTTGGCTCGATGATACTCTGATGGTTCGTTGCTCAGGTGAAACGACAATTCGTCAGGACCAAACGTGGAAGCAAATCGTTCAGCCACCCATTTGTCAGCCTCAATGTTCGCCTCAAAGGTTGCACCATCTCTGAAAAGCCCACCAAGTCCAAGGTGAACCTTCAGCCCCATTTCCTTGTAGCGAGCAATGTCTCTATCAATCCACCTCTGCGCCCACGGACTCACGGCCTTGTTGTCGGCTGTCATAATTTCAGTCGGCGGGTAGCCGACACGGACGCCATCAAATCCTAACTCGGGAGCCAAGGCCAACTCTTTCTCGGCCAGCTCTACGGGGCGATTCGTGAAGTGAACAACATACAAACGTGGAATAGACACAGATTTCTATTACAAATCTGCGCCCATTACGATAGTTGTCTGAGCAACTTTTTGGAGATTTTTAGTAATGTTGCCAGCTACACGGCGACGTTAGTGTAGGCAACAATCTCGATGCCTTTCGACTTCACGAAAGCACCGACCGTTTGTTTGGCGTCGTCATACATCGGCATCTCAAGCAGCACAATTTCCTTTAGCTTCGAAGCGAGCTTGCCTTCCGCAATCTTAGCAGCAACTGCTGCTGGCTTGCCAGCATTCAGCGCCGTCTCAATTTCGGCGTCAATAAGCGCCTTAAGCTCTTCTTGGTTCATGTGTTCTCGGCTCAGCTTCTCCGGCTTCATGGCGACCACTTGAATCGCCACTTTACGTGCAGCATCGGCGTCATCACCGTTGTAGAAGACGATAGCGGCTCGCTTGCCGTCGTGGTGAAGGTAGTAGGCGTGCTGTGTGCCACCTTCGCCTTGCTCTCTTCGGTAGCCAGGGAGCATTTCGATGTTCTCCCGCAAGCTGCCCTGAAGTGCTGCCTTAGCGTCGCCAATCGGGTCTCCGGGCTGCTGAGCTAACAATGCCTCGCCAAGCCTCGTAAGAGTCTTAGTCATGGCTTCGCTGTTGGCAGCAAAATCTGTTTCACACTTGGCACCGACAAGAACCATTACACCGTCCTTTTCAACGATGACAATCCTGCCCTGTTCAGGCAACGCTGTGCGGGTTGTGGCTTTACCTCGCTCATGAAGAAGCTCCTTCGCCTTCGATAGGTCATCGTTGGCGTCCTTGAGAGCCTTGACGCATTCTCCGTAGGGCGCATCAGTCTCTTCCCGTAGTTGTTTTACTAGCTCAAGTGTGGCTGACATGCCGCTATTTTACCACTATGCGAAAAATCTTGTCGGCTATTGACGCCACACGCTGAATAACCTCAGAGCGCTCAATAAAACCTCGTGTAGGCTGTGGTGCTTTTACGGGAGTTTTTCCGGCGTGGATGCAGTCTTCGCACATGCCGGTGTGCGGCATGCAACAGGTTTCCAGATTGTAAAGCTCACCGCAAGACAAGCACTCTTTAAGATGAAACACAGACTAATTCTACTCCCGAATGTTGGGAGTGCCGCCATAAGCTAGGCGCTCGAAGATTTCTCGAAGCAGAGACTCGTCTTGGTAGCGAGTGATTCTCGCAGGAAACACCCTGTGGTTGAAGCGCCTCTTGTCGTATTCATGAATGCCGGAATAGGTTGAACCGAAAACTTCAAATTCGTCCTGGGTGTATGCGTAGATTGCGTTCCATCGCTGCTGCCCGTCGAGCAGCCAATTGTTGAACTTACCGCCGATATCGTCATTGAAGACATACACCCCGATGGGCAAATCCATCCAAATGCTCTCAATGAACCGGATTTTCTGCTCGACGGTCCACACAAGCCCACGCTGGAAGTCGGGAATCACCCAACCGCCATACTTCGGAATTTGCTCCAGTCCGTGCGAAATCGTTAGGTCGGCTTGTTGACCTGTGAACCACGGACGGGGCATTCGGGCACCGTGAAAGCCGCCTTCGTCAGAATCCAACGTTATTTCCGGTTTCAGCATGAAATTTCGCTCCAAGCGCTGCTCGGACAATCGCTGCGCCCGGTCGCTCATCCTCCACTTGTACAGGATAGTGTTCGTCCACTTCAGAGTTGCCGAAAGCCACCATTGAAGCCGTCACGCCTTCAACCTGATGAATCTCGAACCGGCGCACCTTCTTCATCTTCTCCACTAGCCTTACCAGCTCGTAGGCGGCATTTAGGTCGTGTGATGGGTCATAGGTGCGATAAACGCTGCTGCCTTCCCACAGAATCACGTCACCATCGCCATTGATTCGATAGCCACTTATTGGAATGTCCCGGCTGTGCAACTCTTTCAAACCAAGAGCTGGCGCAAGCAAAAACACCATTGCCAACTGATTCAGCACACGAGGCGGAGCACTTAGAATCGCCCTTTCGCTCAGCTTGTCTTTAACGGTTCCCATGTTGCCTTACCGTACTCTCGCTCGCCTTCTGAGGATTTCTGTGCAGGCAACTGGTAGCCGCCAGTCTTCTGTTCCAGGTCGAAGTTGTCTTCGATGAAGCGGATGACTTCCTCTGGGTCGATGCTGTGATGGAAGACGATGTTTGGTCCGTGCTGGTCAAGATACACAGCGCTGAGGTTTCCAAACTGCTTCAAGCCAGTCGAAGTGTTCTTACCGCACTGGTGGCTGCCGCACTCGTATTCACGCTGCGACACAACCGGCACGTTGCTTCCAGGCTTAATCGGGCAATGGAAATGCACGATGCAGTCGTAACCTTGATGTTCATGAAAGACGATTCGCTGCGATTGCCCTCCGACGCTGGGCTTGGCACCATATGCAATCACCGAGTCCGGTCCGTCCGTTCTCACTCGGACCAAGCCAACCTGCGGCATATCGTTGAAGTCGGTTTTCCGAATCGACGTAAGAAACTCGGTGTCCGAAAGCTTCTGAGCGAAGTGTCCAGCCGTCACCCCTCGGAATTTCTTGTATGCACCTCGCTCGATGCAGTAATTCACAACCGTTCGAAGAACCGGGAATACGTCTTCTGAGTCCCACGGTACTGGGCTGCCATCCACGACCGTGCTGCGAGTGAAAGTCAAGTGAGAGCGAAGCATCACCATCTCGACAAGACCCTGAAGCGCTTCATCCCTATCTGTCGTCTCGTGATAGCAAGCTTCCTCGGGGCAAATCACCATGTTGCGCCTCGTGACGATATCGTTTGCCAGCACGAGGTTACAACTTGAACGTTTGAGCAAGTTGAGTCCGGCGAGATATTGCTTCTCTGGGCTTACTCCGCATGTGGTCTTGAAGCCGACAAGGAACAAGTCTTTCCTGCCGTCCTTGCCCGCTCGGAATAGGTCGATAATTTTTTCAGCCGGGTCAAGCAACATCACCTCGCCTAGTGACGAATCCAGTCGAGGCGCATATTTGCCAGCCTCTTCACCCACACGCCCGTCGAAGTCCATGACGCCAGCGCTGAAGAAGATGATTTTAGCGAGAGGGTCGGCTTTGATGCGCAGACACTCTTCTCGCAAGTCTTCGTTTGTGATGATGTTTCGGTCTTGCTGAGACGAGTCATTGACAGCCATCTTCGTAAGAACAAGCTCCGTATCGAGCTTTTCGTTTGCCTGACAAAGCTCGGCTATCTTGCGAGCCGTAGAACCGAATGCGGGTGTTGCTAAGGCTAAGTGCGCTCGAACATAGTTGAACGTGCCGCCTCCGATTACGTAGATGCGCTTGTTGTCCATGATGTGTATGCCCACATCATACTACGTTTTTGGTTTAGCGGTATCTCACCATGACGATTTTCCCGTCCGAAGAACGAAAGTGAGCCTGGTAGATATCTTTTGCTCGCCAATTCTTTCTCGTGAAAAGCTCAACGGTGTGGCTCTGACCGAGCAAGTCATGCAGCCTTGGTCTTACAGCACAAGCATTAAGAAAGCGACTGTCCCACTCACCCAGGACTGTCTTGGGCAAGATTATGGTTTGAATCAACGACCATTGCTTCATCGGCTTCACTCTTACGCTCAGCAATTATACACCCCTCAGCAAAGCGAAAGATATCTTCTCTCCGAAACGGAGTGTCAACCCAATGGAGTCGCCCGACATTAAACCAACGCTCCCGAATCAACACGTATTGCCCTGGACGCATATCGTCAATGGTTGTCCAAGGCTTAATCTGAACGAATTCTTCCTTCCAAGCTTCCGCCAAACCCTCGATGGTCGATTTGCACGGGAGAGTAAGTTTAAAAAAGCGAATCTCAGACCATTCTTGGTCGGTTACGGGCATAGTTAGGTTTCCTTGTTGTGTTTGAGCGCCTTGCCAAGTTCGTCGTAGAAAGCTTCAGCCTGCTCCTGCGTTAGGAAAAGGTCGTGGAACGTGATGTCGTGAGGCTCCTTAGCGGCGGAAAGGTCTTCCATATGCTGGTGAGCAAACCTGTCCGTTTGGAAGGTTATCATGACATCCGAATTTGTCTTCTGACACCCCATGCAGTGCTTTGTGTGCGCCCGGATGTTCTTGACAATGTATTCCATCTATTCCTCCAATCCCCAATCCTTCACCGGACCAATTGAATAGTCTCTGATTCGGACATCAGCGAAACGGGCGGCGGCACGGATATTCGACCAAGGAGCGTCAGTGTCCACCATGTTGAGGCTTCGCTCTATAGTGCGTTTCTGGCTAACGGCGGATGATAGGGCTGAGACGAAATTTGCAGCATCTCCAGCATTGTCGAAGTGCAACGTTTTCCATACGTTCCGCTTGCGCCGTGTGTGTCGGCGAATCAGTTCCGGCAATTCACCCGCTACCTTGGCACGGATATCGTCATACCGTGCAGCTTCCTCTTGTGTAAGGGGTTGACTTCGCTGCCGTCTTTTCATAAGAAACTTGCTTTTCAACAAAGATATTCTGAGGAAATCACTGAGCGTCAGCCACCATCTGTTCCCGAATCTGACGTAGGAGATTCAGCATTTCGAACTGCCGGTCGTGCTCTATCTTGATGAGTCCAGGTACGCCGGAATTGCGGTAAACAGAGTCCATCGAGTTGAAGTGCGACATCTCAAGCCTAGCCAGCCACTGGCTTATCTCCTTGTCGATATGAGATACGGTGACTCTCATGCCGCTATTTTAACATAGAAGATGGTGCCCTCTGGAGGATTCGAACCTCACGCTCTTCCGTTCGCTTAGTTTTTAGAGCCAGGTTTAGGAAACCTGATGCGATGCAGAGGGCATTTGGAGGGCCGGACGGGATTCGAACCCGTATTTTCACTCCATTAGCTTTGTCCAGTTTAGAAGACTGGCGGCGTACCGACCCATATTTGATTGTCAATTCTGGTGGGCGTGACAGGAATCGAACCTGCTCGGGATTTCTCCTTCGGTTTAAAAGACCGCTGCCTCCCCATTCAGCCCCACGCCCAGATTTTGGTGGCCCCGGTGGGATTCGAACCCACATCTTCCACCGTTATGCGCCTCAAGTTTAAAAGACTTAGCCAATACGGAGCCATATGAAATTGTGGTGGGGGCAGTGGGATTTGAACCCACGCGGGACTTACATCCGTCTGCTTAAGAGGCAGGTGCAGCTACCAGGCTCTGCGTTACCCCCGATATGAAATTTTGGTGGCCCGGACAGGATTCGAACCTGCAACCAATTGCTTAAGAGGCAACTGCTCTACCGTTGAGCTACCGAGCCATGTTGTCTATTTGCCTAGTTCCCCGCCAGTGAATCGAACACTGCTCTGGAGGGTAAGAGCCAACCGCATCGCCACAATGCTTGCGAGGAGCTAGGCATCCAGGGGCTAAAACAAAACGACAGCCCAAGTCGTTCAACTTGGGCTGTCGGTGGACGCTGTTCCCTATTCTGTGCCGTGAGGCTAATCAAACTCAGAAGATAGATTTCAGGCAGTCATTTCGACCGTGCAACCCAAGTGCGGGCGACAGTCGAAATGACTGCTCCCGCTAAATCTTTTTCCTTCTGAGCTTGATGTTGTAAAGCATTGCGTTCCTATTATTCTCTCGTGTTGACGTTATTGTCAAGAGGTTGGTTCCACTTTTTGAGGATTTTTTAGCTTCCTGGTCTCGTCAGCGGGTTCGGATGATTGTTGAACAGATTCTGGAGCTGCTGCAATCCGGTTTGTTGCTGAGGAGCTGGTGGACCGAACGTGCCAGTCTGCGGATTGAAAATATACTGATTGCTGAAGCCATTAAATTGAGGCGTCGGCTGGGCGGGCGGAAACAGCTCTTGCTGCTTTGCCTTCAGCTTCTGGTCAAGCGTCAGATTTGGCTGGGGCGGAAGATTGTGTCCGAAGTTGTACGCCAAACCTGCCTTTTGAGCTGCTGCCAATGTCTCGGGTCCGACAAAGCCGTCAATGGTGACGCCCATTTGCTGCTGGAACGCCTTTGTCGCCTGAGTTGTGCGAGGGCCAAATATGCCATCAACTTCGTTCGGCTGAAGAAGATTCTTGCTGACAAGGAAAGACTGCCAACGCTTCACAGCCTCGAACTGCTGGTTGTTCACAAGCTGCTCGCCAGTGTACTTCTGCGAAACACGATTCATCACTTCTGTGACGATATCGGCTTCTGCGTGCAAACCAAGCTCATCAAGGCTGTTGGCAACTTCGGCGAATCTCTTTAACTGGTCCATTTCAATCCTGCCTGCTGGGAGTAATTGCTGTTTCTGAACTTGGCGTCCTCGCACCTACTTTGGCAAAAACAGGAATTCCGACTTTAAACCTGAAAAATTGACCTGGAGACAAACCATGTCAGCATATAAACGAATCAAAGTCAACATCACTGACCGAGATATTCTTGTCGAAGCCCTTAGCAGTCTCGGACTCAAAGCCGAAGAGGTAGGGGCGGCGAAGAATCTCCGCAATTTCGAGGGCAACATCACTGAGCACCGAGCCAACATCATCGCCCGCAGAGAACAACTCAATGAAAAATTCACTACTGGCGTTTCCAACGACCTTGGCTTTCATTGGAATGCCGAGCGGGGTGCCTACGACATCATCTGCTCCGAGTACGACGCTAAGCAAAAGGTTGACGAGCGTGTTGTTCAAGCCTATGCGAAAGTGGCTTTAGAGAAGGTTCTAGCCAGCCAGCGATTCGCCTTAGTGGAGACGACCTCGAATGACCAACTTCGCCAGAAGCAGCAGGTGAAGATTAAGATTCGAGCCAAGAAGGTGATTTGATGAAAGAAGTCGAGCTAGATATTGAAATCGGCACTGACGGCAAAATCTACGTAAAACCGAACGGCACGCAAGGACCAGAATGCCTGGATTTGATGCGCTTTCTTGACTACATTGACGGCTTCGAAGTTGAAGAAACTGTCCACAACGATGATTTCAACGACAAGAAGGTTCAAATCGTAGGTCAGCAGCAGAACAAGCGCCGTTGATTGTATAAGCCACCTGAGTCGTGGCAGTCGTTAATTTTTCGGGAGCTGAGTTAGGTGATATCCGGGAGTTTGCAAGCTCCGCGGGCAGTGCGTCTATTCAAAGCACGACGAAAAAGACCGGCACATATGCTATCCAAGTTAACCCGACTTCCACAAGCACGGGATATGTTGCCTTTGGTGGCATTAGCTCCACTTACATTCACGAGGCCGCACACGCCACTGTGACTTTGAATCAGTCTAGCGGGTGGATTAAGTTTGAGTTCCGAGCAGGAACACTTCCCGCTTCTGGTTCAGAAGAGATTCTTCAATTCGTTGATACGTCAAGCGCTCTGAAGATGACGGTGCGAGTTACTAGTGCGGGCAATCTTCAAATTTATCAGAGCAACGGAACGACTCAGCTAGGTTCAAACTCCTCAAGCACCATTTCAACCGACACATGGTATCGAATCGAAGTGAGGTGCGGCACGGGAGCCAGCGCACCTTACGAGCTGATTCTTAACGGGACAAGTCAGATTAGCGGCACCAGCTCTAACATTGGCAGCTCGAACATCGGCTATGTCTATCTAGGCAAACCCACAAACCGAAACGGGCAGACTGTCAATTTCTACTACGACGATATCGTGTTTGACGATGGGACATCTGCGCCGGGTGCCAGCGCAGTCGTCAACATGACGCCGGATGGCAACGGAAATTATACGGCTTTCACTGGCACCTATACGGACGTTGACGAAATTCCACCCAACGACGCTACAGATACATGGATATCAACTGGCACGACAACTGATGCAGAGACTGCAACCCTAATTTCTACTTCAGCCGCTGGTGCGAGCGGCACGATTCAGGCTATCATGCCCTGGATTATGCAAGGCAACCCAATGATTGCGGTTGTTGACATTGCACAACTTAAGATTCGTGTTAGGTGCGCACCAACGGGCGGCGGAGCAGCGGCTGATACGGATGGAGCTAACCCGACTGTTACACCATTCAACGACTATTTCTTCGTTGGACGTGTTTTCACCACCAATCCAAATGGTGGTGGTGCTCTGAACTCTACGGTGCTTGACGGCATGGAAGTTGGAGCTAAAGAAGAAGCCACTTCGGGCGACCCGAGCCGAGTCACCGCAGTGGGGAATATGGTGCTATTCAATGCGTCGGGCGGTGGTGGCTCTTCGAGTGGATTTCCTCTCAGGAGACTGTACTGGCGTCTTCACACAACGACGACGACAACCACAACGACCACCACTACGACAACAACCACGACGACAACCACGACCACGACGACATCAACTCTGGGTGGACCGAAGTAGTGAAACCATCAATTGCACTATTTGCTCCTGTTTCGACTCTGGAGCCAATGTACAGCATTACAGGAGTGCTGCTAGACCAATACAACCTGCTGACTCGAAAAGGCTACTCTGTACGACTAATCGTCAAGGATGACTTTAAAGACCGACATCTACTTCCGGGCGCAGATATCAGAACTGTGTCCTCGCATTACTTTTCGGTTGAACAACACCATTCCTTCGACTTCGAAGTTGAAGTGAATCGCCTGGCTGAAGAGATGTATCATCACTTACAGGACATTGATGTCTGTATAGCTCACGACATACTCTTTGTTGAACACTACCTACACTACAACTGGGCAGCTCGGCAGAACATGAGCAATTTGCCGAAGTTGAAGTGGCTTCATTGGATTCACTCCGGTCCGAGCTTCCGCGACATCCATGCGGAATATCCAAGAAACGGGCTATTCCTTCCGCCCATCAACAGCCGTATGGTGTACGTGAATCAAACCGATATTCCTCGAATATCCAAGATGTACGGGCTGAAGGATAAGGATGTCAAGCTGGTACACAACATGATTGACCCGGTAAGGAGCTTTGATTTTCATCCTCTTGCTGAAGAGATTTATCACCGGCTAGAAATCTACAACACTGACGTGTTCTGTGTCTATCCAGCGAGAATGTGTCCAGGGAAACAGCCTGAAAAGCTCATCAAGCTAGTCGCAGCGATGAAAGCCTATGACAGGATGGTGAGATTGCTAATGTGCAATAGTTATTCCAACGGAGATGATGAGAAACAATACATTTCGAACCTAAAAGCCACAGCCAAAGAACATGGCTTAGATGAAAGCGACTTAGTGTTCACGTCTGAATTTCAGTCAGAGTGGGCATCTTCGGCTAAACACGAGATGGGCTTGGGCGTACCTCGAAAGGTCATTTCTGACCTGATGAGACTCTCAGACATTTTCATTTTACCGTCTATTAGTGAAGCATGCTCCATCATCATGCTTGAAGCCGGACTTTCAAAGAACATGATGGTGCTCAATGAAGACCTCGATAGCTTCCACGAGTTTGGGGGACGCAAGATAGACAACAACACTTCCGCCAACTGCATTTATGTGCCTTTCGGGAGCATCAATCGGCGCACAGAAAAGTATCACCCGTCTGAAGAGGATTGGCTTCTCGACCAAGCGAGATTCATTCTGGAGTGCCAATCTCTGGATAAATCGCTCCAGTTCTTCAAAAAGGTTCGCAAGTGTCACTCACCGGATTGGATATTCGAAAACCAATTGGAGCCATTGCTATATGCGTAAAACGGATTGTACAGTCATCTACTACTCGAACAACATGGTCCCTGAGAAATTGCAGGAACTGTGCTTTGAGCAGCTTAAGCAGGCATGCCGAGGCATGGAGCTGCTGACGTTCACCACTAAGCCTTTAACAGGAGCTGAACACAACGAAATATTCATTCCGGCAACGACAGATTGGTACTTGACCACCTACGAACATCAGCTCAACGGTATCGCCAAGGCCAGCAATGATATTGTTTTCATTGCAGAAGATGATTGTCTCTATCCACGTGACCACTTTGAGTCGATGCCGGTGTTCTTAGAGTCTTTTCCCGACAAAATCATCTACAACAAGAATTCCTACCACCTGAATTACAAGGGGTTCTTCCCCACCATATCTTATTGCAATTTCACAAGCATGCTGTGCGCATACAAGGATATACTTGAGCAAGCTGTTCTTCGCAAGATGGCTGAATACAAAGAGCATCGAAACCTCATCTGGTGCGAGCCGGGAGTGGATAGGGACAGTAAAGACGCTATCTTCGAAGCACAGGGACATGTTCCTGTGATAGATATTCGTCATGGACTGAACGGTACGGGGATGAGAGAACCGGAGAATGGGGTTTACCTTTCAGAGCTACCAGCCTGGGGTTCATTGTCCAATATCCGAGATATCATCGAGCCGCCAGAAGTTAAGATACAAGAGAAATTCGGACGAGCGCTTCCGTCAGGTTACCGAGAATACATCGAGCACCAGATGGAGAATGTTGTGTTCGAAAGCGAGCATCTCGGATGCAAGAACGGTCAACGATATGCAATAGAGCACCTATTCAAAGACATTGACCGGAAAGCCCGGATAGCTGACATAGCTTGTGGCGATGGTGTGAGCTTCGAGAAATTCCAAGAGATGGGTTTTGAATCCGTAGTTGGCGTGGAGCTTCACCCTGAGAAGGCAAAGATTGCCAGCTCCTATGGATATCTCGTCTATTCTCTTGATATTCACCATCTGAAGAATGCAGGGCTTGAGGAAGTAGATATCCTGTACTCTTCGCACACTCTGGAACACGCCTTCAATGTTAGCTCTGTGCTCAAGGGCTTCCAAAAACTACTCAAGCCTGGCGGCTTGCTGTTTTTGGTATTGCCGTATGTGGATTCCCACATTACGAACACATGGAACCATTGCGGCAAGTATCAACTCGGACTGCATATTGACGATGGCGGAGAAACCGTGCGAGATTACATCGAGGCTCATGGCTTCGATATCATATCTTCTGAGCGACATTCTGTGCGAGAGCCAGAGATATGGATTAAAGCAAGACGCAGGTGAAAATTGACACTCTCTTGTAGAAGAGAGAGTGTCATGACAATTTACGATATCGGCGGAGCTTTACTTCGTGCTTACTGGAAGCTAACGTCATTCCGGGGTGTCAGCGCTTTCGGGCTGCCCAATCCCGGACCCGTTGCAATCAAAGCTGTTGATGACGCCAACACCAAAGCCGTTCTGTCTGTACGTGAAGAGGGAAGAAACGCTGGCAGATATGTTCTCACCTATCTGAAGTCCGTGTTCCTCGGCGCTGGTAATCCTTGGTGTCAGGCATTTGTTTGCTATAGGCTTATCAAAGCTGCACACACTCTCGGCACAGTTCTACCCAAAGATTTTCCCAAGACGGGAAGCACAGTTGTCATGAGCAACTGGGGCAAAAAGAAAGGCTGGTGGATTTCCAGAGCTGATGTAGAATTGAAGCGAGCTGCGCCTATGAAAGGCGACCTTGCTTTCTTCTACAAACCATCTCTCGGACGAATTGGACACGTCGGCTTGGTGCTCGAAGTCACCGACCAAGGTGTTTGGACAGTTGAGGGCAACACTGGTCCATCTGCTGGAAACGGCGTCAACCGAGACGGTGATGGTGTCTACAAAAAATTCCGCCCCTGGAACGCACTTGGTCTCAAGGGCGGATTTGTTCGTCTCCCATTTTAGCGGAACAGAAACGCCATTGTTCCAGTCCGCTTTCGGTCAATCTATCATTAGCACCGCAAGCGCAGATTTCATGGCTTTGTGAGATACGGCGAAGTTTAAGTTTGGTCGTCTAAGGTCAATCCAAACGGCAATTCCGATAACTTCGCCTTTTTCATTACAAACCGCGCTACCGCTGTGACCCGGCGCTATAATGGCAGACATCGAAAAGAAGTCGCCATCTTCATCTTTGAAAAATCCCGTCAGCTTCCCTTCAAAGAGGGTAGCACCATATTCAAACGGATAGCCGACACCAAAAACAACATCTCCCATTTGTGGAGCTTCGGCGGCAAGCTTCAACGGCACACGTGTTTTTCCTTTAACGGCATCCTTGTCTAGGATTAAAACAGCAATATCCACCGGCTCTTTACCATCAAAGAACTTGACAGTCTTCACAGTTACGTTTTGACCGTCAGTAAACTTGACTCGAAGTTCATTCCACGGCTTGGTCTTAGCGACTGTCTTGCCGCCTTCACTGACGTGCTCTTCGACGCCTTCAGCGACATGGCGAGCTGTGACAACTGTGTGCTGATTCTGGTAAAGCCACCCTGTACCGATATGTCTGAAGTCGTCCTTTTCGTCCAACTTCGCAGAGATATCTACGGTCGCCGAGTTGACCTTCGACACAACTTCTCGCATTCCTTGTGCGCCAGCCTGCAACACAAGGAGGAGTGACAAAAACAGAGCTATAGCCTGTCGCTTCATGATGCCCTCCGGGGCGCTTCGTCCAAACGAAGCCTTAATAGCTGCTTAATGTTTGATTGACACCATACCTAGCAATTTCCATAGTTTTTTGAGAATATTTATCACATCACGAACTGCTGATAATTCGTCGTCTCAGACCACCGCCATTGGCAGATGCCGATGGAGCAGTTGCAGTTGCGGTCATAGTGCTAATAGATATGTTGCTGCTAGCTTGTGGTGTCATCGAAGGCATGGTTGCTGTAGCCGTGCTAAGAGCTGCATTTCCGCTGCCATCACCTCCCGATTCACTAACTGTCGCTTGCGGAGTTACACTATAGCTATCGAGTTCTACGTTAAAGTCAACAACTCGAAATTGCACAGTGTCATTGTTAGCCACATCCACTGAGCGAATTTGTAGGACGAATTCATTTTCGGTGTCTTGCCCCGAGCCAAACGTGTACGAGCCACATTGACCGTCTTCTGAAACTTTCCCGGCAGTATAGGCAAGCGCATTTCCACCTGGGTCAATCTGTTCAGTAGTGGCTTCTTCATCAGTGACGTTAGCGGATGACACAGCTCTGACAACAGAGCTGCTCGTAGTCACGTCGTTCCATCCAGCACTATTCAGATTGTATTGTAGTGTGGGCACAAAGCCATTCGCAGTGCCGCCACCCTGTGTACAGCGGATTCTTAGTCGAAATGTCTCATCTACATTCTGAGTCCAATTGCTGTCGAGCGCTGCCTTCCACGTCGCAGTTGATTCCGTGCCATCATCATTTCTGGCACGGAAGTTGAACTGTGTTCTTATGCCTATTGCGCCCATTATCTGCTCTCCCTAGGGCGCAACGCTGACCGTGGCGGTAAGTCAATAGAAGCAATTTTTGCTAGGATTTGTGCAAATTCGTTGTTAGAAACATATCGTCCAACTCTAACCACAGATACGTCTTGAGCCTTGTGAACCAATGTGTCTATCAATCCGATAAAATCATGATTCCACCAACGACCGCTGTGAAATGAAAAATAATCGCCAACAAGCGGTAAAACTCCTGTTCCCTCATCAGTTTGCGCAACAGCCACAACACCCCATTGGGGGCAATCACACGGCGCTCCATTACTTGAAGTGAATATTTCACCTCCCTCGTAAAACACGGCCCATTCAAGCTTAGTCATAAAACACCGAAAGATGAATCTTATCAACAGTTCCAGACTTTGCAGTAGTCTCTAGCCACACCCAACTGTTCGATGGAATTGAAGCCGCATTAAAGGACGTTATGGTGTGCCCTGTCGTTGTGTTAGTCGTTGTGCTTCCACTCGTCACAACTTCTGTTCCAGTTGCGTTTCTGTCTGCGTCGTGACGCAATGTCCAGGTCACAGAAGGCGTCGAGCTGCCATTCAAAACAGCCACAATCTTTGTGATTACGAGCGCCTCATCAGTGAAGAACAGCGTTAAATCTTCTGTGTTTGTAGGACTCTCGATTGTAAAGTGTTTCGCACGAGGAAGCGCCTTATCTGTTCCTGTTGCGCCGAACTTAGCCATAAGGAATTACTTCAGCAAAGTTGGCTCCCTAGCCTAGGTATTAAGAGTGTCCGGTTGGCAGCGTGTAGACATCTGGAACGCCCCAGCCGAATGTTGAACCGCTGGTGCCGACTCTGCTCACATGAATTGTGCATATCTGTCTCGGGTTGAGCGTTGCCAGGGTTTGGGTGTTGGCGTTGTTCTTCACTACAACAGTTCTTGCTGTGCCAGATTCATCTGAGAGGTTTACAACGTCAAACCAATTGCCCCAGGTTGGGGATGCAGGCAGCAGAACAGTAATGGTTACGCTGTTTGCCGTGCATTCAAACAATTGCACGTTGTTCGACGCAAGCGTCAAAGTGACAGTGGTGTTGCTACCATGTTGCTGAACACTCGTCCTCGACTGCTTCAGATGAGACTGCATATTGAGTCCCTCTTGGTCGAATTCTGCTCTTAAAGTTTGAGTTCCGTCCGTTGTCGAAGCCCCGCCAGCAGCAGGTGTGTAGAACTGAACCTTCGAGATGCCCGAACCCGTGTTTTGTCCAGCTCGAAGAACCAAATGCCCGCCAGCTTTGTTGGTAGCGCCAGAAGTAGCTCCGCCTGCCGTAATCGTCAGGTCATTTCCGGCAGTGTTGGAAGTTGTATGGCGATTGACCGAGACAGTTCGAGCAATGTTGCCGTCGAATGCCTGGTTACCAGACGAATCCCATGCCACATAAACCGTATCATCAGATTTTCGAATTTCCACCAGATTCGCTGATTGCGAAGATGCACCCTTGAAAATTGCTGTGCGGATAGTTGCACTGTAGGATACAGCGTGCAGCATAGCAAGTGGAGCGGTAACATTAATCCCAAGACGACCAGTTGTGTTCTCCGTAGTGATAGCGCCCGATGGAGTAATTGAACCGTCATCTTCAAAAGAAGGAGTGCCAACGGTCGCCATGAAAAGCGTGTTTCCTTGAGTTCGACCGTACACTTTATAAGAATCAGCGCCGGGAACAGCAGTCCAACTGAGGAAAATATTCTTTCCACCACCCAAAGTGTTCGGACCGTCATTGAACTGATATTCCGCCGAGGCAAGACTTACACCAGTGCCGCTCAGAGCGACCACCTTATAGCCGTATGATGTCGATTCTGCCTCATACTCGGCGAATAAATCAGTAGGTGTATCGAGTGCGTCAATGTTTTGATTTCCGACCACTCTCATTCGATTTGAAGCAGTGTTGTGTCCCGAAATCAAATAGCCCAGAGGCGATAGACAAAAATTGTCATAACCGTTTTTGTCATAGTGAATGACTGGATTAATTGTTTGCGTTGTTCTCGTATAGAACGTCGTAGAATCAAGTGTGACAATTAGCTTTGTCGTGTGTGAAATATCTGAAGTGCCCGACGAGCCGCCACCTGATATCTGGAATTGAATACTACCGCCCGTAGAACTTCCGGTGGAAGTTCCTGCCATCAGCACTAATGAACCACCCGGCATGTTAGTTGCACCGGATGCAGCTCCACCAGCTCTTATCGTTAAGCTGTTTCCGCTAAATGAAGTGTTTCGCTCCATTCCGATAGTCTTTCCAGCAGTTCCGGTAAAGCTCAGGTCGTATGTTGGCGATACAGAAGACGAGAAAGTGCTTCCAATTCCCACTTTGGCGTTTTGGCTGAAATATGCAATACAGGTTCCTGAACTGTCTGCGTTATATATCTTCACCATCAAGCCTTTAGAGGCAACATTCGGGAATCCAAGCACCAAGGTGTGAGCTTCCTGATAGAGTCCCCAGCGTCCAATCCCGTTGTATGTACCGCTGGTAAACGCATCCCACGCTCTAGTAATGAGAGGTCTGTCAGTCGCGTTGAGTCTGACACCGCCAGTGCTGCTGGACATTGTTAGGTCACCAGTGGTGATGGTGATGCCCGTTCCAGCAGTTATGGTGGTGTTGCCAATGAACGCATCGTCGGTTTTTAGCGTATCTGCCGCTGAACGGTAGAGATTTGTATCGCCGTTCCACCAAATGCCCTGTCGAGCTAGCCCAGACGTACCTTCAAAGTAGATTCCGTAATTGTTGGTTCCGAAGGTTAGGTCTTCAAATCTAATGCCATAGTAGTTAGTCGGTCGGCTATTTACTACGCTCTGATTTCGAATTACAACGCCATTTAGCGACGAGAAGCTAGACATTGTTCCTTGGAAATTCGGAACAAAATCAAAGCCGATAGCCGTTGTTACGCTAGCAATACTAGCGTTTTCAGTATCCAACACAGCCCGATAGCCTAGCATGTTGGAGATAGTGCCAGTCGAGCCACTCCTTACAGTGACGAACGACCGTGAGCCAGCCATGATGTTCCAGTTGGCAGACCCAGACTTCCACACATCGTAGTCAAACCCGTAGACTTCGCCAACTGCACCACTTTGAGAAGAGTTATCTCGAACAGAGCCAAAAACACCAGCACAATAGCTTACAGCATTTGAACCAGCTTGTAAGAATGTAAAGAATTGACCAGCCTTCGGAAAGCTGCCTGCTCCAGTAGTAGATGGTCCTGTGATAGTTAAAGAACCATAGATACCGAGTGCATGTGTGTCGGTGCTAACAGTTCTCGCAACGACAAGTTGAGCGTCGGAAGCAAGACTTGTTCCGAACGCGCCTCTGGAATCTACAACCAGGCTGTCTGGAGTACGCAACTCATCGGAATTGCTACGATAGATTTGTGTGTCCCCGCCTATCAGGATGCCAGCATTACTGCCAGTTGTTGGAATGGCTAGCTGTCCACTCGTATTGAGTGTCATTCTGTTGGTGAATGAAGGAGTGCCCGTATCAACCGAAGATTTCCAAACTAAGACGCCAGTTACGGCAAGAGATGAGGATGGCTGAACTTCTTCTCGAAAGCGTGCGACGTTATCTGCTGAACTACCAAGGTTCCACCCACGTCCGGCAAATTCTAAGCCCGGTGAATAGTGGATAGGCGTACCAGCGGTTGCCGCTGTTGCAGCCAGCAATTGTGCGCCAACATTTGAAGTTGTTGTCGTGCTCGTTTTGGAAGCAATGAGGCTTATATTCGAGGTGTTTGCACCAGCAAGTGTAAGGGTTTTATTGGTGTTGTTCCACGTAAAATCAGAGCTTCCACCAAAGACACCAGAGTTGTTAAATTGAACGCTGGTGTCTGGTGTTGCCGGTCCGTTCAAGGCTGCCCATGACATTACGCCGCCCGTGGTGCTCGTTAGGACATAGTTGGCTCCCGCGGGGTGTCCAGTGGGCCACGTGTATGTCTGGGTGCCTGCAACTGCTGGTGCCGAAAAGGTGATGGTGCCAGATGTGGAGCCAGAGAAAACTAGACTAGATGCCGTCCCGAGTGTTAGCGCTCCTGAAAAATCTCCCGTGGTGCCGAAGAATGCCCAACGATTTGAAGCTGTTCCTAGCTTCAAACCATTTGAGGCCGGATACATCACGTCTGTGGCGTGGTCTTGAAATGTAACTAGATTTCCATTGTCGTCACCCGCAACAGTGAGCGTATTGGTGCTTGCATTATCACCAATGATGCGCATGTAGTCGGTGTCGGCATCATTGTCTCGCCACCGAATTTCTCCTGTATCAGGTGTTATGAATACGTCTGTTGTTGCCATTGAGCAAAATAAAAAGGCTGGAAATCCTACTTGAATCTTTCGGAATTTCCAGCCTTTAACCTGCGAGGTTTACTTCTAAGAAGTGGCGGCTCGATACTCAACAACAGTCTTGATGTCCTGGCGGCTTGCAATGACGCAGTAATCAAAGCAGCACTTCTGCCAGCGCCAAAGAACTCCTGTTCGCCTTACCCAAAATTTGCCGACTTCTCGCCTTACCACAAACACGCTGTACGGACCCCTTGAGCTAACAAGAATTGTCGCTCCTTTTTCAACCAGCGCATGCCAATAATGCGGCAAAACTACCTCGACTAAGCCCCGACCACAAGCCTCGCCTCGGTCATAGGCACCATACTCTGGTCCTTCAAGGGAGCCATATTGCAGACGCCAGCCCTCACGAGTAGGATGCTCAATATCGAAGCTCTTACCCTTGGAGAGAAGCTTGCCGCTCGTAGTCATCTGCATGATGCTAGAGTTGTTCGACTGCTTGAAATCAATGAAGTATTTGTTGTCTACATTATCGTCTGATGAATGCGACTTCAGCGTCAAAACTGTCGTGCCTGTAGCTGCGGGCGCGACGGTGGTGTTGCCGTTCGAACCAACACTAACACCGCTGTTGCCAGCAGTGAGCGAACCAGTAACGACCATGCTATCGTCAGTTTTCAGGGTATCGTTTGCGCTTCGGTACAGCGTGACGTTGTTGCCGTCCGTTCCAAAAGCAATACCAAAGGCCGCTGTCGTCTGACCGTTTGAGTTGAGCGTAAGAGTCGAGGCTGCCGTAGTGCCACCGATAACCAATTTATCCGCAGCATTGTCTCCACCAATGTAGCATTCAGAGCCGCCAGAGTTCTGAGTCACCATCGAGTCGCCCAGTACCGTGCCAGCAGCGTTACTCCACATAGCAAGCGTATACTGCGTGCCGCTTCCTCCTCCAGCTCCGCCTGCGCCAAGCTCAAGGAGAATATCTATATCTCCGCCTGCGCCGCCAGACTTAGAAGTCAAAGCACGACCAATCCAGCCGCCAGAAGCGGGCTTGGTGGCACCGGCTGAAGTCACCTGCCCCGATGCGACACATGTGATGTAATCGCCAACAGCAACAGCAGTCGTATCAGCCGTAACCGTAACACGTCCCAGTCTTGCAATTCTAACGGCAGCACCATTAGAACCACCAATGACAGCAACACCAACAGCGATGTCATTCTCGCTTGCGCCAGTATGAGATACTTCGCCCGCCGTCGTATTGAGTTTAACAACTCTTTTTGCCGTGACTGTTCCAGCGGCTGGAGCGGTCATGGGCCACGTAAGCGGAAACGGCTGCAATGCCGTGGCTGTGCCAATGTCTCTGCCGAGCACTGCGCTTTGCTGACCGGCCGTCAAATCAATTCTGAACTTGGCTACGTTGCTATCAGCAGAGTCTTGGGCCTGGATTTGAACGCCTGCGCCACGCCAGATATGTGCGCCTGTCCATGTGGGACCGTTGTATGCCTCGTTGAGAGAAATGACATTCGGGCTTGCGGTGGAGATGCTAATTCCGTTACCCGCAGAAATTGCTCCACCTGTGATTAGGTCCGTCCACTGTGGTGTGCCGCTTGCCTGTGATTGAAGCACACGTCCAGCAGTTGTTGTTGTGCCTGTCCAAGTCGGAGCGGTGCCATAGAACAACACTCCATTAGCAGAAGCAGTCGGAGTGGCAAGCGACACAAGCCTCGTGCCATCGGCATAAACGATTCGACCGGCTGTGACAGAAAGCTGAGCAGCGTTACTGTTCGTACCACCGTTAGCAATTGGCAACACGCCAGTTGCGTATTGTCCAACGTCAACATTGCCGAAGGCGGGGTTAGCAGCACCTGCGCCCACAAGCGGTTGACCAGATGCGCCTTGTGCTGTCGAGCCTACGATTCCATTTGTGGCGCTCGAAGAGAAGACAACACCATACTGCGTGAACGCTGAGGTGTTGACAACTGCGGTCGCCGTTGCGGTGTTGGGAATTGTGACATTCGGGTTGTTGCTGCCGGACGTAAGCGTGACATTACCGCCTGTAACCGTCAAAGTTCTGGAAGTTGTTCCGCCTGCGATATCAAATCCATCTGCGTTGGTGTTTATGGTGATTCCGTCAGTACCAGAACCGCCCAACGTGAGAGTGGACTTCGTGCCAGCCAACGTTTTGTTAGCGCCTGTAACAGCTAGAGTAAAACCGCCGAGAGAAAGCGTGCCGCTTTGATTCACCGTCAGCGTGCGTGAAGTTCCAGTGCCGCCAACAATATCGAACGTGCTTGCTCCACCTGTGAAAGTAAAGGAAGAACCCGTTACGAGGATAGTGCGACCTGTAGCACCACCCTGAAGGCTGAAACCATCAGCGTTACCTTGAAGAGTAATGGTGCCTGAGCCGTTCGTCTTGACATCAAAAGTTACAGACGTGCCCGCATTACCAGCCGAAGCAGAGTTGTTTGAACCGCTACCGCCTGTAAAGCGAATCTGGTTTGAAGCTTGAGCGTTGTCAAGTCCGATATTAGCAGCAATCGTGTTGCCACTCTTGTTTAGACCCGTTCCAGCATTGATACTGCCCGCACCTGAAAATTGCGAGAACGACAGGGCGGTGGTATTAAGCGTAATTGGGTTGTTGGTGGTCAACACCCAACCGGAGTCGGCGTTTTGCGTGCCCTCTTCGATGAAGGTGAAAATTCCAGCAGTAACCTCTGCGCTGGTATCGGCGTCAGCGGCTCTATCAAGCACCCACGCAGCGCCTGCGCTACCTGTCGCTGTAACAGTATAGATGCCGTTTTCGAGGTGTGTGCCGCTGCCCTCATCTTTAACCAAGATGCGGTCACTAACAGCAACAGCTACACCATCAACGGTCAAAGCTCCGTTTGAAGTCGCCGTCAGTGTATTGCCAGAACGGTTATGGGCAGGTAGAGCAGCCGCGGTTGCAAGACGGCAGCTTTGTCGAACGTCAATTCCAGAAGCTACCGAATCAACATAAGACTTGTTGACAATATCTGTGCTGCCGCTTGGCGAGGTAGAAATCGTTCCAGTGGTTAGAACAATGCTCGATGCCGTAATCGTACCGGCCGAAAAATTGCCCGAACCATCTCGCTGGACAACATAGTTATTCGTGTTCGTGCTAGATGCGTTGATTCCAACCGTGGGCTGTCCCGAAGTCGCATTATGGGCGATTGTGATGGGCGACGTGACAGCAATTTGGTTCAGCGTGTAGCCGCTGGAGTTATTGCCAAAAAGCGCTTGCCCGAGCGTCGGAGAGCTGTTTGTTCCAGTGCCGCCATTTCCAATCGGCAAAGTTCCTGTGGCATACGAGCCAACGTTGACGTTACCGAATGCCGGATTCGCTGCACCTGCCCCAACTAGAGGTTGTCCTGAAGCGCCTTGCCCAGTAGAAGCGACAATTCCATTCGTTGCGCTGGAAGAGAAGACAACGCCATACTGAGTGAAAGATGAAGTGTTCACCACTGCTGTGGCAGTAGCGGTGTTCGGAATTGTCAGATTTGGATTATTGTTGCCAGACGTAAGAGTCAAGTTCCCACTAGCAAGCGCCAGCGTGTTTCCGCCGAGAGAAAGCGTACCGCCTTGGTTGGCAGAGAGATTTCCGCCCGAAAGCGTAAATGTTCTTTCGTTGGACGACCCACCAGCAATAGAGAATCCATCTGCGTTCTCAGTAAAATTAACGCCATTGTATCCACCAGCGCCCGCATTGAACGAAGTAGCTTCAATCTTTCCCGAACGAGGGTGAATCCAAATCGTTGCAACGGAAGAGCTGCCACTGGAGATGTAATCAGCATGCGGGGCAAATCTCGTGTTGTTCCACGTACCGCCAATAACCAGAACAGGCGAGTCGTATCCGTCGCCAGACACTCGTTCACCATACGGGTAGATGGAGACTTTGATTTCGGAATCTTGAGGCTGCGAAAGGTCGTTCGAGCCGTGCTTGACGAATTTGAAGTCGAGTTGACTAAGCTGATTTAGCGTGTTGCCGTAACCAGGCGTGACGAGAATATCTTTGCTGCCAGAGGCAGATGGAGCGCCGTCGCTTCCAGGGCTGCCCGGGCCGCCCATCATAGAAACCTCACCGGACATCAAGGAGACATCGGTCTCAGTCGGCTTCTTGCGCTTGATACCGTGTGGCTCCGGCTTAGGAGGCATCTTCAACGGAGCGACTTCCTGCGCCTGAGATGTGGTTTCTAAATTCTCCCCGTTGTCGTGGTTCGCCATTCGTAGCCCTCAAAGAGAGCTACTTACATTCGCTCTCCAAAATCAGCGGCGCATCAGCCCGATTGCCTATCACCAAATAGCTGAAATCAATTCCCCTCATTCGAGAAAACCACCAACCGGACCTTGACACCGTGAAACCTGTTTCATCCTGTTCCGATACATAGAGTCCACAGTTTAAATACGGGGTGAGAGTGACAGTGTAATCATTACCTATGAGCTTTGCCCAATAGTCTGGCAATTCGATTCTAACTTTGCCTCTGCCGCTAACTCGACCTCGTTGGTAAGCACCGTTTTCTGGTCCTTCCAAACAACCATGTTCGAGGTACATTCCCGGCTTGGTTGGGTGGGGGATAAAGAAGCTTTTGCTCACCGTAGTTTTGAGCGTGCCGTTCACGGTGATTACATTGCCACTCTCGGTGATAATCGAATCAGCAAGGGTGTTCGAGCTAGACCACTTCGGCAAAGTGTCGGGCGTCCCGCTTCCAAAGGTGATTTGTTTTCTTGTCGGGCCGGAATCCTGAGTTACATAAATGTTTGTGCCGTCAAATTCCAGCGCACCGGCTAGAGGACTGGACAGCAGTGAACCGCTCGTGAATTTAATCGGAGCTACAGTGGTTGATTGAGCTGCTAAATCAAGCCTGCCAGTCAGCGGGTCATTATCGGCGGCAAGTTTCAAATATCGAGCGTCACCGTCTGAAGTTGAAAGCCCTACTCCCTTAGCTCCGATGTATCGGTAGGCGTCTATCTTAAACGGCGCTCGGGAAATTACCGTTCCGCTGTCGGTGTTCGCATTCTTAAAGATGAGAATACCAGTCGGATAATCGAAATACCACTCGGATGCGTCTGACTTGGGAATTTGGACATTGCTATTGTCGTAGAGTTTGATTTCGTAGGCTGTTCCGTACTTGTCAGATATCCAATCCTTCAGCCTCGATGCTTCATCTGTTTGAGCTAGAGTTGTATTGCTATTGCTTGTTGCAAACCACGCCTGCTTATTGGGCACACTCTGGTCTTCAATCAGGGTAAGACGAGTTCCAGCGGCAAGCGTGTAAACACCGACAATCGAGGTGCTTGCTCCTGGAGGCGTTCCTGGGATAGTCTCACGCTTAATTTCTATGGCGTGAATATCTATTGTGAAGTCGCCCTTTTCGTTATAGAAATACTTGGCGGGTTCCGCGTCGGTAACCCGCTTATTTAGAAATTTCTTAAACGCTAAGTCAGTTTTATTCCAGGTCATTATGAACTCGTAATAGATGCAATAGAATATGTGGTGTTGCGGAAGATAATCACGATTCGATACCGTCCCTCATTTCCAGAGCCAGGTACACCAGTTGTATAAGTGCCTATCGACCAGTTAAGCACTGTGCCGGAACTTCCTGTGTTTTTCCCGCCAATCGCCTGCGCTCGGCTGGAACCGTCTCCACCCAATCCAACAGCTAAACCTAAGTCAAACCACTTAGCATCGCTGTCAAGATACAGCAAGATATTCAAGCTGCCTGTGCTATATGCGCTGATATTCGACACGTTGAAGCCAGCATCAAAAGTAAGCGTCCCGGTTGATGCGCTCGTTTTATAGAAGAACCGCTGGTATTCCTGGTCGCCTGTAAAGCCAGGATAGTCTCCGCTGTCTGGATATTGGAGAGTTCCGTTTCTAACCTGCGCATTTCCATTTGTAAGCGCATTTGATGAAGTCCATGCTGTGTTTGTGCCAATTACAAGTCGCTGAGCTTCATCAACAAAGATATCCGATGTCGTTGTAGACGCAGTGCCGTACGTGCAGATTGCTCGGCTAATAGATGCATTGCTGGTTGCAGTAGTTCCGTGCGCTTTGTAAAGAGTGACGACGAGAAATTTGTTCATCGTCTTCTGATTAGATGCGTCAAGCGTTACCGTCACCTTGTTGCTACCTGTACGGTCGTAAGTAGCATTGTAAGTTGGCGCTGCACCAGGGCTTAGGTTGACATTGTTCATTCCCTGCTGCGACACCCTCGCCACCTGAGAAGCATTGTAACAGCGGTTGAAGATGCCTGAAGCTGCTTGAAACTCCACATCAAACGTCGAGTTCAGTCCGTAATATAAGATGCCGCTGAGATATTTGTCTACAGGCGTCACCTGAGTCGCAGTCGCCGCCACAGAGAACGTCGGGTTTGGATTAGAAGCTGTGTGTGTATCGAGCCAAAATTCCTTCTTGTTAGACTCGCCTGCCGAATAGCTGCTTGGCGTCGAGGCGTGGCGAATTGTGTGTCCTTCATACCCATCAGCAGACTGAGTGTGAGTGATGCTTGCATTCACTTTCTTCCAAATGCTGTTATAGTCAACGAGGTTGGAGGTTGTAAGCGAACCGCTCGTGCCTGTCGTGTTGGTGGTTAAATCCCAAGAAGCAAGGTCTGCATTACCGGCTTCGTTATATCGCTTGTGGTAAACGGTGCCAAAGGTTGTTGTATCAGATTTCTTGCCGCAACGGAAAGTGTTCGATATTGACGGAGACGAAAGAGTGTATGCCCCGTTAATAATATAGCTCGTAATCGTGCTTCCCGCAGAGACTCCAGCCGTATACCATCCTGATGGAATTCCATCTGAGACTTTGACCGTATACATCGTGGGCACACTCGTATTGTCGAGCGTCGTGCCCGTCAGCAGATTAGCCTGCGCCGGAGCCAAGTCTTTCAGCAATTCGTTCACATCATCCAAGGCATTACCCACTTCAGTCGATGATGTCCAAGTGTCGAAAAACCCATCACTATAAGAACCATCTGTTGGAGTACCGATTTGTCCGCCTACTTGGTCTGACCAAACAGGAAGCCCCGTCACAACCTTCAATATCTTTCCGTTTGCTCCGATTGGCAATCTTGTCCAACCTGAGCTATAGTAAATCATATCGCCATTAGCTTGCGAGCCAATGGTCAATTTGGGGATGTCGAAGGTTTGAGAAGAAGCAAAGACAATCGGCTGCGTATGAGTGTGCGTGCCTGTCCAGCTAGGAGAATAGGCTAAGTCGAGCTGCAAATTACCTAATGAAGTAATTGCCGCTCCGCCGCCCTGGTCAGTCTTAACACCGTTAATGCCGCCTATCGAGGTGACTGTGCCACTAAGCGTTTGCCAGGACGAGCCGTTATAAACTCGAACGACATTATCTGACGTGCGGAAAAACAGGTCTCCAGTTGCGCCGGTTACCGGGTCATTCGTCTTTCTCCCCAGCCGAATAAGCACAGATTGGAAGTCAATATCTCCCGAAATCAAGTTGTCGTTCGTACCGTCCAGCCGGAGATACAGAGTGTTGGCTACGCCTTCAGTCAAAGCACCCGTTTGCGCCAACGTTTGCCACGTTCCAAGATTGTAAATCTTGATAGTGTTATCGTTGGTGTTGAAGTACATTGCACCAACTGCACTCTGCGTCGGGTCACTGGTTGAACTGTGGAGACGAAGACCATAAGCGCCACCCGATGGCGTGAACTGGAGATTTCCAGTCATCGTGTCACCACTTCTCAGCACCCAACGGTTAGCCTCGGCGCTAAAAGTGAAAGTCGAGCCAGCTACATTCAACTCAATTCCGTTCGTCGCCAACAGCGTAAGGTCTCCCTTAAGGCTGTTAAGAGACGTGACCACGTTTGAGCCAGCGCCGCCGCTAACTAGTTTACGTGGTGGAATGATGTAGTAGGTGGTCACTTTATAGCACTCTCTCTACCAGCATATATACAGAGCAGCAATCGCTGTCTGCCATGTCGTAGTATTGAATTTCCACAAGGTCGCCTGAATATCCGCCGAACGAGTTGATAAAGTTCAAAACAGAAGCTGCGTGCTGATTAACACCTATCGTAAGCGGAGTCTCCAAAATGCTTTGACCGTTCACTAGCACGTCAAGCTTTGCTTCTCCAGTTGTTGGTGCATCTTCGGCTCGAACGTCGATTCTCACAATTCGCCATCGACATCGGTTATGCGGGTCGTTGCCGTATGGAAGTGGATATTTAGCCTTTCGCTTCGTATTGCTCGTCGGCGTTTCGCATTCCATAACCTTGAGTTGATGGGTTTCGACTGAAGCGCCTAGCGCATCTCCGACTGTAACCACCGAAGAGCCTGTACAGAATCGAAGCTCGCCGTCATACCACATGTCGCCTTCTCTCGGCGTGTAGGGAGCCATCGTGCGGACGAATCGAAGCGGTGCGCCCTCAGCACCGCCCGTGTTCGGGAGTTCCACTTGGTTGCCCGCCCAAATCTTGAAGCCTTTTTGAAATTCGTGAGGTCCCGCCCAACTCCACCCGCAGGAGGCATTCAATTTTAACCTTGGAGCTGCCGGGTTTGTGCTGTCGATTAAAATTCCCGTATCACTCTCGATTCTAGTGACTACGTTCTCCCACGTCGGCATCATGCCATAGTCGTTGCAGCGAAGGAATTTCCCGTTGTGCGAGAAATCTGTGGGAAGAAGACCGAGAGCTGTTGGCGACTGAATGACGACGATTCGGCCGACCGTCGCCCCATAAAGGGCGGTGCCAGTGCCGCCGTGGTCGAGAGAGACAATCCCTCGAACATTCTGGGCCGTGCCGTCAATATCGCTTTCCGTCGTCGCTATTTGACGGCGAATCATATTAGAGCCGGTGAAGAATAAATCGTCACCAGACCATTCAATTGCTCCGGCGTGGGGATGAATGGTCAGCTTGTTAGGTAGCTGCAAACCGGGATGCAGTGCGCTGGCAGAGGAGGCTTGTGGCGCAGCTATCATGCTAGGTGGCACTAGAGTGGGTCTGCCGCCTACAATCTGAAGGATAAATCCTTCACAGTGCTCAGTAGATAGAGCATCAAGCTTGTCGTCAGCGACAGCATAGATGAGGCTGCCCGGACGATATGAAGACATTCCAGTGCCGCCATTGGCTACAGACACGACGCCCTTCAAACGTTGTGCAGGAACTATGCCAAGCGTCAAGACACCAGCTTTGTCAACTCGAAACACCGGGCGATTACTCGAAAACACCATCTCGGTGTCGCCGATAGACAGCTCAGCCGCATTTGCAATTACTCGCAAGCGGTCCCGCTGGAAAGTGATTGTTCCCTCGCCGAGCAGCAAGCTACCAATATTCTCTCCAATCTTGATACTTTCACGGCTCGTCACTCGAACAGGCGAGTTAACGAGCGTTCGTCCATCCGACCAGACAGGGATGTAAGCCGCGGAACCTTCGCCTTTAAGTCCTGGAGCCTCTTGCCATTCGGCTTGCCGACCGTTCGAGGTGAGAATATGGCCTTTCTTTCCAACTGGCAGAGCCGAGATGCCGCCCGACTTACCGACAGGAATATCTCCATCTTTCCAGTCTGAAATTCCAGTGCCTCCTTTATCGACGGAGAGAACACCAACAGTTGACGACAGCTCAACTGCCGACCACTTGACACTACCACCGTGACAAACAAGAGCATTGCCGCTCTTTCCTGGGGTCAAAGCTGCCCAAGATTTTCCATTGAAGACTATGAGCGAGCCTTTTTCTTGCCCTTGAAGCTTTAGAGACTCACCGGCAAAGACTTGTCCTTGAGTGAACACAACAGGTCGCAGAAAGGTGTGATTGCCTTTCCACGTGATGTTTGAATCTGCGGCAAGAATATCTTGCCCTTGGTTTAATGCCTTGTCACTCATGTAGCAGGTTATTTGTACAGTGCTGCGGAAGAAATTTCGAACTGAACCTGATGTTAAGTTTCAGGGCAAGTAGGTGTTCAGCCTACTAGGGAAGAACTTAGAAATTGTTTGAAGAAACAGGTGGTGCAAAACCACGCAATGAAAAGAGGTTTTAGAGAACGGTTTCTCGAAGCCAACACTTGAGAAAAGCTTCAAACGCGTTGCTTAACTCAGCAGGAGAAAGAAATGCCAAAATATCCGTCTAATCTTAACGGTCCGTCCCTTACAGTTGACAACGTAACCAATCGTTGGGAGCTGAAGGATACGACGACCAACGGTCTTGCGAACACTAGCGGCAACACGGAAACGTGGGGCGACATGTTCCTATCCCTTGTCAAGCTTCAGCAAGAGCTTACTCTCATGCTCAAGCTCATGCTCGTGCCGAAGGAGAATGTTCGTGTAGCCACGACTGCTGCTCTTCCTTCCACGGCAGCAATTGTTTACTCTAACGGCACTGCCGGTGTAGGTGCAACGCTCACCCGAGGTGAGAACGGCGCACTCGGCACGATTGATGGTGTCACGCTTGCTGTTGGCGACCGAATTCTTGTCAAGAACCAGGCAGCCGCTGCTCAGAACGGTATCTACATCGTCACTGACCTTGGCTCTGGCGGTGCTCCATATGTGCTGACACGTGCTCAGGATGCTGACCAGGCAAATGCCAACGAGGTTGCGCAGGGTCTTATGGTCATCGTTAACGAAGGCACAGCAAACGCAACTAAGCCATTCGTGCTTACGCAGTCTGCCGCTATCACGATGGGCACCACTGCTCTTACGTTCGCTGAATTCGACGGCGAGAGCGACCTCCCGACTGCAAAGGGCAACCTTGTGGCTCGTGAAGTGGACTACATTTCCAAGCACATGGTTCGACCGATGAACCACATTCGCAACCAGGCTGTTGCTCTGTGGCACGACCTGAATCGCCTGAAGGCTGATATCGACGTGTTCACTGCCAGCAGCGGTGACCAGGTTCCTGCGGATGGTCGATATCCATCTGGCTGGAATCGCGGCTGGTAATCTCCGTTACCACTCAGTTAACAACGCGTTTGAAATGGGCGGCTTAGTCCGCCCATTTCAAATTACAAGTCCCTCTTCTTCAGCTTCTTGAATTGCCTCTAGGCAGTCGGCAGCATATGCTCGCATCCGCACCAGCTTTTGTCGCAGGAAAGACGTAGCTAAGTCTTCATGCTCCCAGGTGGGCATCTCAAGAATCCAATCAATCTGGTCGTTTGTCAACTCTGACATTGGACGAAGAACAGCTCGCCCCTCTTTGCCGCACTGTTTTGTGTCCAAGATGAACGATGAAATTGAGGGTTCGGGGATGTGGTCAATTCGGATGTTCGCAATCGTCCGGTCTAGTCGGAATGCATCAAAGGCTTGCCCATTGTTCGCCTTGATGAAGTAGCCATTTGGTTTCAGGTATCCCTCATCACACCAATAAACGTGCCCCATCAGAAGACCTAGCGCATATGTTTGAAGCGCCTCTTCTCGGTTGACGCACGATTCAGCATCAAAGCCATGCATTAGCTCCCAATGCGGTTCAAAATCGCTAACGCTGACAAACGGGATGTTTCTTGGTGTATCCAGATGAGGGCGAGTGCCATATCGGGACTGAACACACGGCAATTTCAGCAATGTTGCCAATCGTGCATAGGTGACTTCGGCGACGGCAAAAGCTGGATTTGTGTAAATCGTAAAACGAGGGGAATCGTTGTCGAGCAGTAAACGCTGACAGAGATTCCCCCCGAGTTCGTCTGGCATTTGGACAACTTTATATCCTGCCAGGTCAACAACTGGTCGTTCTCCCATACAATCTCCTGCACAGGAGAGTCCACGCTAAACGTGGCTCCCTATACACCTACAGGATACTACGACTTCTTTTTTGCCTTGGATTCCCAGGTGTTGCCCTTCATGAAGCGGTATGCGCTTTCGAGCCTTTTCACGTAAGCCCCTCTAGGACCACAGCCATTGTATGCTCCCCACATAACGCTACGGCTGCGCTGAGACCCTCGGGCATTGCGTGACCCTCCGTGGCGGCTCGCTGTCGTTCCCGCAGAACGATGATAGTGACCAGCAAGCTTGCACGCACCGGCTCGGATGTTGTCATGGAATTCATAGATGTTGAAGCCCATGCGCTGATACGTTCGACCTGTACTTCGAGTGAACTGCATCGGTCCTATCTGTGGGCGAGAGTGCATCGTAAACGTTGACTCTTTCCACGCCGTAGCCGCGATGATGTACGGGTCGATTTTGAACTTGACGGCTGATTCGACAATTGTCTTTGCCGTCTTGTCCGCATACGACTGGCTTTTCTTGCCGTAGATGCGGATGAACTTGGAGATTCGCGCTTGTTCCGAGTAAGGATAAGCGACTTTTGGTGCAGCTTCAGAAGTTTTCTGAACCTGAGCACGCTCCGACTGTGGAGTTGCGTGCGCACCTCTCACTACGATGAGGCTGACCGCAATCAATGCAATCAACCCCACGAATGGGTATGGTTTCATGTTGTATCTTCCTTTTCCCGTGACTTGAGTTTTACGCAGATGAGAACTAGTCTCGGAAGCGCATATCACGGGCGACTATGGAGAGACGAAAGGCTATGTCCACCTTTGCTTCTCTGACGATATAACTCGCCTCGTGCCTTCTTGAGGAAAGCACGAAGGATGACTATACCACACTTCTGTATAGATATCCTTCTTTTGAACCTATAGAGGACTGGGAGCCGGGCGCTCAGAAATCAAATCTAGGCACTCGATGGATACGTTCATCAAATCTTATCTGAAACCGCAGAAGAAGCAATTTCCGCCTTGCTCCGTCTGCAACAGACCATGCCGCGTCCGCTCCACGTGTGACAACTGCGGCAACATCGTGTGCCACCGACACAGACCCGCCTTCGTGTCCCCGTGGTATTGTCCGAAGTGCCAGCAGGCATTTTCTAGCTACAAATCTCAGCCAGCAGACCCATATCTGCAAAAAATGCAGACCGCCGAGACTTTACACAAATCGCAACGGTCTGCTGAAGCGAAACAGCTTGAAGACGAGCTGCTAGATGACTTGCTTTGAAACAACGCCAAGCTGTTCAAGCCAAGCGGTAACCTTCGATACCCCATCTGGGTCGCCCAGAGTCTGGAACTTGCCATAATTCTCCAGGTCTCTCACCTTCTCGATTACTGGCATCGTCTGCTCCATGTACACCTTATAGCGCTTGGCGAAAATCTCGGGCGTGTCGTCGTGCCGAGTTGTCCAAAGACCTTCAGGAATTGTCGCACTCGGGTTCTCCAGAAAGTCGTCTGGAATCTGCTGTCGCAAACAATCACACCAAGTGTTTGCATTCGTGAGAGACATCACAGCTTTGCAACTAACACACTGGATTCGGTTAGTTGCAAATATCTCCAGAAGTTGATACGGTGCGTCCAGGTGCAAGTATGCGCCGACATTGAAACTCTCCTGAAGCATAGAAAACTGCTCATTACTTCGAGGAAACCCATCAAAGATTAGGCGCTTCTCCTTACGCTTGTCGGCTTCTTCCAGCATCAGCTTATTGGTGAGCCAATCAGGACATAAACCGCCATCTTTCAGTGATTCCCTGACCAGCTCCGCCAGTTCTCCAGTTTGTTCACGTATCTCCCGGTAAATGCTGCCCGGAGTGATGATTTCAAAGCCGAATTTCTCCGAAAGAACAGTCGCTATGGTGCCCTTGCCAGCAGCAGGCGGACCCATGAGAACAATAGCACAGTGGCGTTTACTTTCTTGGTTCATCGTTGACAACCTTGCACATTCGGCTTTGAACGCCTTGCTCAATTTATAAACCCCGACGTGCAAGCCTCTACCGTATGTATCGTCGTTTTTCTTTCAAAAAAGCACAGCGCCGAAAACTTCTTATGGGAGACCAATCCTCAGCGAATCTGCAACTTCTCTCCCTAATTCACGTATCAATCTCTGAATGTGATTTGGCACGTCGCAATCTCGTTCCTGCGCAAATCTCAAATCTGCCGAAGGTTTGATAACAACTATTTTTCGGTCCAACAACTTGGCCCGCAAGCGAACCCCTACATCGTCAGACACAACATAATGACGAATAGCTTCGCTTGCTGTCCCCGCATGAACTGCGGCTACGAAAAAGTCATCTGGAGTGCGTGGCTGACTTAAACCGAAATATTCAAGCTGTCTATCGTTAGAAACTTCTTGGCGAAAAACCAAGTAGCTCCTAGCCGACAATTGCGAGCCATCTTGCCCACCATCCTCCAATATCTCCAGCAACTTTTTAGCCCGCCTCTTCTGTCCGTTAGTTGAAAAAGCAGTGTCTTTTATGTTCTCGACTTCTCGCACCACGGGGAGCGTGGCGATAAAACAAACTTCCCCAGATTCCTCGCCTGGAATAAAAGAATCAGGCTCTTCGAGAAATTTGAACAAAGTAAAAATATGAGTGTCTAGAAACACTCGGGGAGTGGTCATAAAATCTAGAGCCATGTCAACCACGTTCTCTAACAAAAATGTCAAAACTGAACCGAAGGAAGGGTATTTGACTCCTTTAACAGCAATCATTTCTTGATGGACTGTTTAGTGGAACTCTGCTCAAAGAAAGCCGAACGCAAAGGGTATTGCCAAATGCACTGGTGGCGTTTAACCACATACGGCGACATTAACCACTATAGATGGCAGGTGAAACAGTGCAATGTGGATGAATGTACACGTCACGCCTCGAAAAAGGGCATGTGTGACAAACACTACCAACGCTTAAGAAAATCTGGGCACACAGAAGACCCAGTGCGTCTCGTTGACCCCAAACGTTATCTTCAACGGAAATTGACGAATCATCCTCTTGCTGGCAAAAATGGGCGAGTATACGTCCATCGAGCCACCTTGCATGATTCATGCGCTTCTGAGAATCAGCCTCTACCATGCTATTGGTGTGCTCAGACGGTCTATTGGAGTCATTCGGATATTAAGAAGCGTCTTGTGGTTGACCATCTTGACCACGACCGCCACAATAACACACCAGAAAACCTTGTTCCGGCGTGCAATTCCTGTAATGTGAAACGTACACGCCGAACTAATATCCGTCTATCTTCTCAATATGAAGCCGCAAAATAGCTATGTGCCGACTCTGGTTCCGTCTTCCCAGACAAATTCCCCTTGTTCTCCGACTGGGAGATGTGTCTGACAATGAACGCAATAGGTTCTGCCATAGAATGACGGCTGCCTCGCGTATGTCTCGGCAATTGGCTGGGACATACTCGTCGCCACTCCGCAACCGCCATACAAATCACCCTTTCTGGTATCAAGGTCTTTCTGCTTGATGAAAGTGCCGAGAATTGAGCTGTCAGGGTCATCGTTGGGAATGAAGGCAGCGTAATCATAATTCTTGTATCGCTCCTTCTCTTCGTCGGTGAGCGGACGAGGCTCACCAGGGAGCCGCCGCCCGACGTGAATATAGGTACGACGCACGGGGCGAACAAAGCCCTTCTGCCGCTCCTCTTCGCTTAGAATCCAATAGTCGGTGTGCATCCCGGTCTCAGGATTGATTGGTCCGGGCGCAGGCGCATCTTCTGGCATCGAGGGCGGATAACCGGAAGTCGTCGTCCGGTTTCTAACAATCAATTCTTCATGTCGAGGTTCTTCGCTCATTTTCGCTCCTAACGGTATTCAGCATCGTCGTCATCGAAATCGACTCGCTCAATATCTTCTTTTTCCTTCTTTAGAGCGGAAATGTGCTCAGATAAATCATTTCCTACATGAGGAGGCATAGAAACACGGCAGTAGTGGCACGTTCGACTGATGTAATCCACCCAGTCTGCCCATCCTTCAATGTAGCCGCCTTTATACGGTCGGCGGCGAGGGCGCATATTCGGCGGCACGTAAACCTCGTCATCCTTCAGATAGTAGGTTTGGCCGCATTCTTCACAGACACTCAAGAATACCTTTGGCATATCACACCTCGAATTTCCCAGCCTCTGCAACGAGGAACTGAGACAAATCCCGCTCATTTTGGAAATAGCGAACCAAACCATCTCTGGAAGTCATCGAACACCAGTAGATGGAGCCAGCAATAGCTCCGGCATTCAGCGAGATGATAAATTGCAGCCCGAGACGAGACACGTCTTCGGAAGTAAAAGACGATTTCGTGTTACAGCACCAGACCTGATATCCATCGGGCGGGGGGGTCTTACCACACCAAATAGCAAAGGCCCTGGAATCATCCAGAGCCTTTGTGTCTGACATGGACATGCCGCAGGCATCGAGGTGCTTTCGCATTCTCGACGCTATGCTGCTATCGTCGCCCGAGATGGACACTTTTAAATCCATGTCATATCCCACCAATACTTTATGGTGCCGCTGACGATTAGGGAATTAAGCGTCGCTGCATCGGCCTCTTCTGCCAAAGTGATTTTCGCTTTCGCTTCTTCAATCTTGGCGACAAGAGCCTCAGTTTCCTGGTAGGCATCTTCGAGCGGGACTTTGCCCTGTTTGATTCCCAGCAGATGCTCACGCTCATCCTCTCGAAAGACACGAAGGTCAAGAGTCTCATACATCTCGACAATCATGCGACCTACTCGAACGGCATGGCACATCTGTTTTCGGCGAAGCGTCTCTAGCTCTTCCTGCTCAAGCTCAGCCAGCTCAGAAGTTTGCCGAAGTCTAGAGTTGTACTCCTCATTCGTCTCTCCTTCGCCTCTTGGAACCCTGGCTTCTAACTTGGCGAGAAATTTCTCGCTGTATTCGCCGAGCTTCTGCTGCTTCTTGGAACGCTGAACCATACCTTCCATGAAGCCAAGCGACTTCTTCACCAATTTCTCAGTTAAGAAGAGCTTCCTATGCTCTAGGAACGGCTCAAAGTATTCAGTCACCAAGAGCAAATGCTGAGGCGCAACAAACAGCGTCTCTACCCAGAAAGACGAGCCGCCACGTGCATGTTCAATGAACGTGGGCAATGATTTGTAATTTTCGTCTGCTTCGTCACCGCGATAATGGTCAAAACGCTGAAGACCAAAGACGTGTTCAGGCTTAGGCACAAAGGCACCCAGCCTATCAACGTCGGAGTGTTCAGTCGCAAGACCATACGCAGTGGAGCCGCTAGCAACCTGAAATACGAGGTTGCTGAGCGCAATTTCCTTTGCGTCCATGTTTCACTTCCTTGTTGTATTTGTACAGCGCCATCCTAGCGCTATCCCAATTGTAGACGAACAAAGAAGAGAATGTCAACGCTGGCTCGAAACGGGCGGCTTCTCGTCATGGGTATTGCCCCATTTTAAAGTCAACCATCCAAGCTGAATCGCACCGCCTAGCAATCCCAGAATAGTGATGAACGCCACCACATAAATCTTCCAGCTTCGAAGCGTCACGCCCCAGCCCTGCTTAGCTTTGTAGATGCTTGCCACTTGATTTGCCATGCGAAGATTTGTTTCCTTCAACACCTCAAGCAGCTCACTGCTCTCTTGGAACTTCGCTTCGTAGCCTTCGAATCGCTTGTTGATATTAGCAGAAACGTCTCGGAAGAGTGTGTCCAACTCGTCAATCGCCTCTCTGTTGTTCTTTAGCTCCACAATGAATTGCTGATTCACGTTATTATACTCAGCAAGATTCTTTACCATCTGCACATCGCTATCCTTAGTGAAGGCAATGTATGCTTCGAGCTGTGTGCCAATGACGGTAATAGCTTTCGCCAGGTCTCGCATGATATCGGAATTTTCGATATCTTGGTCATGAAGAGATTCTTTAACTTCGTCCAGAAGTTCTAGAATTTTTGCGAGGGCTTGAGCAAACTTTTCATATGCCTCTGTTTGGGCAATGATACGCTCCGAGAGAGCATTAAAATCAAGCGCAGCATTATCTGTCATGTTGGACCCACGTTTTAGGTGCGCCAATGTCTACGGCACTATGCCGATGCTCCGCTACCACCTGCTCATAAATTTAGCGGAGTAACAGGTTCAATTCCTGCTTTGTTTAGACCCTTTTCAGAACAGCTTCCAACATCTTCGATGCTGAGCGTATACGACAAGCGTGTTCGTCACATACTCGTAATTCTGTCAGGATGGCATTGGTGCCATGATTCAGCTCACGGCGTCGAACATGAAGCGCCTGTCCGTTGATGGTCACTTCGGCGTCTGTGGGGAGACGCTCGATTTCGGCGACTGAAAGCTGTCCATCATTAATTAATTGCTGTGCAACTGAATTAACGCATAGTCTTCCAGAATCATCCAGCACAAAAGCTGGGCTGGACGTATACGAGTCCAAGACGGCTTCCACGATTAAGTGGACTTTAGAGGCAGCAGATACAGGCGCTTTCATTTCAAGTGGTTGCTACTAGTTTCTTAGTTTTCTTCTGAAATATTCGTCTATGATATTCATTGAAGACCTGATAGCTTGGTTCATCTTGCATCACGACGAAAATGTTTTTTATAGCTGTATCCGGGCTTGCCTGAATAAATCTATAAATGCTTGACATCTGAGAAAGGGCAGTAGCATAGATATCTAGCGTTCCACAGTCACCTGGCAGCAGCGCAACCGATTCCGCTCCTGCTTGAGATGCCATAGCTAAAGCTCTACTTACCGCACGACTCACATCCTGCTCGTTCACCAGCCGACTCGAACCTGCAACCACAGCATGAAAAACTGACTTAGCCTTCACTGCGCTCTTAGGTCCACCGTTGCTGGTTACATATACCTCACCCATCTTGACACCACGCCCTCGTTGTGCATAACACTCACGCTGGATAGCGCCAACAGACATCTTGTTCAGAACGTCATCGTCTATATCCAACATGTTATTAGTCGGATAAACGAGCACGTCACATTTCACCAAGTACGGATTCGAAACTTGATGAACGGAGACTTTGACCCCTGGCAAATCTGTCTGTATATCTTTTTCAGGGGTAGATGCTGTGGAGCCTGTTTTGCTGTCCAATTTTTTGTTGACGTTTGTTGCTAATGGAGCAGCAATTTTCTTGCGTTCTTCCTCTTCAGTGGCATATTCAGGTTCGTCTTCCTCTACGGCTTCTTCTTCGAACGGATTGAAATCTTCTATTGCTTCGCCGCCAACAGCTTCCGCTTGCACTGGCTCCTCGTTCATGTGATAGATGAATGGCAGAACTGAGCAAGCATCCCAAGAACCGCCACAATCCTGATTCCAAGTGAGCGGGTCTTCGCCGGTATCTCCATCCACCAGAGCAGCGACCACCATGTGTGGCACGGCCATCTTGATAAGGCACTGATTTTTGCCTGAAGTGTCCACCATGTAGAATGGACATTCGCATGCTTGGTCGATTGACAGCAATTGAAGCTTATTGCGCATGTGGAAGCTTATACAACATGCTTACGCTGGCATCGGCTGTTGCCGACTTGTAAGCTGCTGAAGGAGAGCCGCTGCCTGTGCTGCCGCTGCTGGGTTGGAAGAATCCTGAGCCATTGCCTTCAACCACTTAGTGTATTCAGAAATTCTGCCCTGCTGTTTCCCGTACCAGTCTCGCACTGCGGGCGAGTTGTACCAGTCTTGCATCAATTTCTTAATTTCTTCCTGAGACTTACCTTCGAGGGCAAATGGGTTTCTCCATGAGTCCATATTCATCGGCGTCTCTGGTCCTTGTCCCCAGAAACCAGCCACAAGAGGATTGAAATTCAGTCCCATCTCCCTGCCGATGGCCATGTGGGGCAGATTCTCTTGCTGATGGCGAAAACCACCGGGAGCTTCGGATAGCAGGTCGCTAATCCCTCTGTAGCCGCTATATTGCGCAACTCGCTCTAGAACGCCTGTCAATTGGTCAGCTTCTTCGTGCAGGCCAGCTCTATCCAACACCTCAGCGGTGCGGACTAGGTTGGATGCCATGCGTAGCAGACGTTCGAGCGCCATGATTGATTCTTTCCACCAACGGCTTCGCTATTCCTGTTTAAGCTTGATTTTGCGCTCGCTGACTCTGGCGAGACGCCCTTTTAGCCTCTTGTCGGTACTGCGAAGGGTCAAACAAACAGTCTGGCGTGATAACAATTCGTCCCTGCTTCTTGCGAGTGGGACCAACAAGCAAATCAAAGGCAGCCTGTGACACAGCTCGCTTGACGAGAGAGTTCAAAGCTCTCGTGCCTGTGGCCATCTTATATGCAGTGTCAACAATCTTGTCAATAACCTCTTCTTCGAAGTCAATCTGAAAACCGCTTTCACCAAATAGCCATTTTTGACGGGGAATAGGCGAGTGGTCAAGCTCCAGAAGACACTGACGCAGCTCATCTTTGTTCAGCGGTGCCAACGGAACAATGACAGGGATTCTTCCAACAAGCTCCGCGCCCATGCCGTACTCGATAAGCGCTTGCACCATTGTATCAGTGTCGGCGTTGACGAGCATCTCGTAATTTCGCATAGCGACTTCCATCTTGTCTGAATCGTCAGTGCGAAAGCCCATCTTCTTGCCAGAATATCCTTTCAACTTAGCAATGATATCTACCAACCCCGGAAACGCCCCACCAAAGAAGAACAACATCTTTTCTGTGTTTACGTTGACCGTTTCACCAAATTGCTGTCCAGTTGGCACTTTCACCCGCTTGCCTTCGATAAGCCGGAGGAGCGAGTTCTGAGTGCTCATGTTGAAAAACTCTGTACGACTGCTGTTTCCGCCGTAGTAAGTGCCGAGCTTATCGAGTTCATCCAAGAACACAACGCCACGTTCGGCAGTGGGGACAACGCCACGAGAACGCTGATACAGGTCAGTAATCATGCTGTCGGCATCAGCGCCTTGAAAACCAGTCGGGCTAAAGCTCGTGGCGTCAGCCGAAACAAATGGCAATTCTAGCGTCCGTGCGACCGTATGAGCAAGCAGTGTCTTTCCGCTTCCAGAGGGTCCTAGCAGCAAGATGTTATGCTTGTCAGGAGCTACACTCGTATCGAAATCTCGCAACTGACGGACATGCTCAAACACAGCAATTGAGATGGCTCTTTTAGCATCAGCTTGTCCCACTACCGAGATATCAAGCTCCTGATAAATATCTCTAGGACTCTTTATAGGAATGCGGAGCATACGACGATATTCTTGAACTTGTCGTCGGGCTAGCGGGATAATGTCGTAGACATGTTGCTTAACATCCCAGCCGGTAGCCTCATCATCAATGTTGCCTAAAGCGTGAATAACCTTGGCATTCAGCTCCGTGTGTCCAATACCCACTCCGATGGAAAAAGCGGACAGATGCGCATTACAGATATAGAGCTTGTGTCCCTGAATGGGATAGAAGCCTCCATTGATATCTCCCTCCTTGGGTCGAGGTTTCTGACAAACAATACACTGTTCGTCAGTTATTTCAATATCCGTAAATTCCATCGAATGTTCCAGTGACATTGCCAAGCAGAATTTTACCCAGAGGGTGGAAGATTCTGTCTTGATTCTCGCCTTGCTTTCTCTTCTTTTACACGAGAAAGAATCTGCTTTTGCTCTTCAGCGCTCAATTTCTTCCAGGCGACGATTTCATCAATGGAACGGAGACACCCAATACAGACCTTATTATCGTCTAAACGACAGACCTTGATGCATGGTGATTGCATTACTCGCTCGTCTTCACACGAACGAATTTCCTACCGCTGCCTCGCATCATTTGCTGATTGGGTAGCTGCTGTGGCATTTGCGGCTGTTGCAGCGGCTGGTTCATCTTTTGCTCAGCCGCCTTAAATGTCTCTACAATCTGTTGCAGATAAGTCCAGAGAATATTGCCCGCCGCCACAACCGACTTATCATTCTCAGTGAGTCCATTTACGGCGACGATGATTTTCTCAATCTCGGCTATGTGCTGCTTAAGCATTCCGGTATCACCGCCAGCGATGAGTCCTTCAACCCAATCGAGACCAGCGTTCAATCCCTGCTCAGCAACGAGACCGACGCCGAGACCTTTGATGCCTTTGCCGACATTCTTGACAAGGTGCTTTGCCTTATCGCCCGCCGCCGCTCCTGCGGGCGCAGACGGGAACATAGTGGCATTTGGATTGTTTGTCAGCTTGCGAAGCATCCAGTCCTCAGCCATACCGCCAGGCACAGACGGCGCAATAGAGCCGCCAATTGCTGCATAGGGATTATCAGTTTCCAACGCAACCCGGACAAATTTCTTGTTACCGCTTGTCACTTGCTGTGGAGCTGGTTGGGCAAACGGGTTGTCTGAGTAGCCTTGCGATGCTGGATTGAAGATGTTCTGCTCGAACACTTTCTTAAGCTCAGGGTCATCCTTCTTTCGAATGGCGACATCGACGTAATTTTTGTACATCGCACCGAGCTGAGTGATGGTTTGCCCCAGTTGCGGATTGGTCTTTCCAAGGATATCACCAATCTTTTTCATCAGGTCTTCTAGGTCACCGGCTTGCCAAGCGGCTTTGCCGTCATCACCGTACAGCCAGTAAGCAATATCATCTATCGCACGAGTGCCGACGCCCCAAATAGCACCGCCAACTGCACCAGCTAAGGCTCCGGGCGCAGCACCAACACCGCCAGCAAAGGCACCGACCGTTCCGCCAGCAGCAGCACCGCCAGCAGCACCAGTGCCCATATCTCGAAGATATTTACCAACCTCGAACTCACCACGAGTAGCCTCTCGAAGGAATTGCTCCCGAGAAGCTGCGTCAATGCGGTGCAGTGAGTTGTCGAGTCGCTTCATTAGACTAGCTTAGGATAGAAGAACGGCTTGCGTCGCCCGCTTTCGGGGTCTACTTCACGGCGAGAGCGACCAATACCAAACGATTTAGATGGCTGGATATTTCTCAGCGCATAACCAAGTTGCCCGCCAGGAGGAAGATTCTTAACCTTTTCTCGAAGAGCCAAAGCTTCATCAGAAACATCGGCTGGGTCGAACAATTGTCGCAGCATGCCTGGGTCAAACACTGGCAGCTTGTAAGACGCAGGGTCTGGTCCCTTACCGCTGTAATCCTGAAGAACTCGCTCATAAAGGTGAGGGTCGAAGCTGAACTGCCTCGGCTTTCTGAATTTCTCCAGCTCTTCAGGGTCTTCAGACTTAGGCTGCTGGCTGGATACGTAATCAATATCCATCGTAGCCCGGTTCTGGCGGTTTCGAGTCATTCGGTCAAATCGGCCGAGAGTCTCCTCTTCGTTTCGAGCTAAAGTGTCATCTGGGAATACAAAACGAGCCAAGTCTTCGGTGGACATCTTCTTCTTAAGTCCACGAGGCAGTCGGATTGGGCGACCCATCAAATAGTTGGTAGTCGTGTGCTCTTCAGGTGCAACTCCGCCCCGGTCCAGTCCTTGCTGAGCCAACTCTTCTTGCCACCACTCGTAAGCAGAAGGATTACCAGACTTCATGACTTCCATGAAATTCGGCGCAGCGGAGTGAATTTCTGGGAAATCGTGATATGCCTGTGGCTTCCAACTGTCTTCAGGAGCTGGCTCTGGCTCATCCTCCGGCTCCAGCACCGTGCGCTGAGCACACTTTACCAGAATACTGTCCAGTTTATCTGCTTCCGCAAACAAACCGCATGCGTCGAGCCACGCTGCAACTTCAGCTAATTTCCTTAACATTATCCGCTCCGAAATGGCGGCATTTAGCGCCATATTTCTTTTCGGACGCCGATTCCTCTCAACCTATAAATCCGGTTAGGATTTCATCAATTGCTTTAGAGTCGTATTGCGCTTCTTCTCTGTGCTATTCTCAACAGCACGCTGAATTGCGCTATTTGTACCGACGATGATGCAATGATTCTTGGCGCGAGTGAGTCCGGTGTAAAAAAGGTTCCTTTGCAGCATCACCCACTGCGAATGATGCAACACCATCACGACGGCAGGATATTCACTGCCTTGGCTCTTATGAATCGTACATGCGTAAGCAAGCTGGATATCATCCCACTCTTCTCGTGCATACTCGACGGGAGATGGCAAGTCGGGATATTGAACGAATATCTTGACATTGGTGTTGTCTGTTCCAGACGTGATGGCGGCTATCTTGCCCACCTCACCATTGAAGACCATCTTATCATAGTCGTTCCTGATTTGCATCACCCGGTCACCAACACGAAGAAGCCGATACTGCAAAGATACTTCTGGTTTGTTGGCATGCGGCGGATTGAGCACAGCCTGAAGAAGCGGATTCAAATCCTCGACTCCCGCTCCCTTGCCTCTCATTGGTGTCAGAACCTGAATCTGGTCAGCCGAATATCCAAGCGCTGGTAGCGTCTTCTGAACCAGAGTTACGACATATTCACGGAGAGTATCAAGTTCGTTTGCACCAACGAACATACAGTTCTTATCACCTCGGTTTTTAGGCGTGGGCAAATCTGGCACCTTGCCGTTCAAAATATCGTGCGCCACGGTGATGATTGTGTTGCCCGCAGCCTGACGGAAAATTGTCTTAAGCCGGGTTGTTGGGATAACTCCACTGGCAATCAAGTCTCGAAGCACGTTGCCAGGACCAACGGAAGGAAGCTGGTCTGCATCTCCAACCATGATAACTCGGTCGTTCCGCTCTGTCGCCTCAAGTAGATGTCTGAACAGTGTAATGTCCACCATCGAGGCTTCGTCAATAGTTACACAGTCCGCATCAAGCGGATTGGTCATGTTCCGCAGAAAACCGCCTTCAATCGGGCTGAATTCGAGCATTCGGTGGATTGTGCGGGCATCCTGACCAGTTGCATTGCTTAGTCGTTTGGCGGCCATGCCAGTCGGCGAGCATAGTTCATAGCGAATACCATGCTCATTGAAGATTGCAATCAAAGCCTTGGTGATGGTGCTCTTACCCGTACCCGGTCCGCCCGTGATGATGGATGCTCGGGTGTTCGCTGCCATAAATAGAGCTTCTTTCTGTTCTGCCGCCAATTCCTGACCTTCCGGCAGGATATCGAGCTTATCCAAGTCTTGCATCATTTCCTCGACACTGTGATAAAGCGGCTTTGCCTCGTAGCTCAGAATTGCCTTGAGTTGGTCAGCCACTTCTCGCTCAGCGTTGTAAATGTGCGTCAGGTAAATCCGGTCACCCTCAAGAGTCAGAGTGTTTCTACCCTTCAAGGTATCCATCGCTTCGAGGAATTTCTTGTGCTCAACTTCATTTCGCAGCAGCTCAATGGTGAGTCGGTTTAAGTCCGGCAGATACATGTAGCAATGACCTTGAGCAAGAGCCTCGCTCATGGCGTACTGAATTCCTGCGCAAATTCGATTGACAGAATCACGTGGCACGCCCATCTTCAGAGCAACGTCGTCTGCTGTGACGAAGCCAATGCCAGGCACGTCAGTCATCCTGTACGGATTTTCCTGAATCATCTTTACGGCGAGCGACTTGAAATGACGATGGACTTTTCTCGCAACGGTCGGCATCATGCCAAGATTAATCAAGGTTGCCAGTGCTCGATGCTCTTCTCTGGCACCATTCCAGCTATCAATGATTTGCTGCTTTCGATTGGCGCTGATGTTGGGGACTTCTCTGACACGCTCAACATCCTCATCCAAGATATTGAGCGCTTCCATGCCGAAATATTCGACAATAGCCCGAGCAGTAACAACACCAATGTTGAAAAAGTCTTCGCCAGCGAGATAGCGAATGATACCCTCTGCATTGCCAAATCCCGCCTCTTCGACAGACTGAACGACGTATCGCTGTCCATATTGCGGGTGAATGTCTTCCTTCACCTTGGCGTGGATTTTCATGCCCTCGGTGACACTTGGCATGTCACCAACGAGCGAGATGAAATGTCCGTCTTCTGTATGCAGTTCGGCAATTGACCATCCGCTCGGGAACCGCTTGATTCGGGTCAGCTCCCCCGTCACTTCTGTCAATCCTCTCGGTCCGTCCACCCTTGGACCTGAAGAGATTAGCTCTTTCGATACTCGCATGCAACGATATCGTGCGTTTCGATTAAAAATGAGCCACTCAGATTCGGTTTTTCGCAACAATGCGGGAGTTGGCGGCTGAGTTTTTCAGAATTTTAACACCCTATAATTAGGCTATGCATTCAGGACGTAAATTAGCTGGAGACTTAATTAGAATCCCAGCCTGCAAGGAAGCTGGTAGCTCTCCTGCGAAAGAGACATTGCCAACCTAAAAAGAAAAAGGAGAGGAGCAAAATGGCAATGGAAAACAACAACATCAGCGACCGTGGCTGCGGCATTTGGAGATTGCGCACTTACAACCCCGAAGAATGGTTCGGGCCATACGAAGGAAAACTGCTTGTGACCAAGGACTGGCACATCGTAGCTTCTGTAGATGCACAACCCATAACACTGGCTGAATTTCCGAATGGCAATGTAGCAGTGGTCGAAAACGACCTTTCAAAGAAATAAGACATGTGGTATAGGCAGAGTGACCAAATCAAGCACACGAGAGCTAAGGGATTTGAACAGAAAATCCTTGAGCATGATGCTGAGTGCCTGATTCGTCGCCGCCTATACCTTCAAGGCGATTACAACCCCTCGATAGACGAAGTGAATCGACTCACTACCAGAGCGATGAAAGAACTCGAAGAGCAGTACGGCGACTACAATATGGTTCGCCGCACGCTAGAGGGTGAACGCCTTGCACCAGCTTTGGAACAGGTTATCGAGTCGATAATTCGCCTCTAAGTCTGGTGCATGGAGCTTCCCATGCCGGATATCTCACAGCACATTCAAACGGCGCTTTGCCAACGCAATTTTAATGAAGCGCTGCTTTCACGCCTTAGTGCGTGCCTTAGCGTGCATGCCGTGGTGTGTCGTGCGAGTATTATCCCACGAGTCTACGTGACGAAGAAAAATTACACGTCAGAAGATGACGAGTGGGCGTGGAATGCATTGGACACTTGTCTGCGGATTGACCACAAAGCCGTCCGAGATATCACGAAAATTTCCCTTAAAGTTCTAGGGCTGAGCACTAAGGGGCTTGATAGATTAGACCCAGAACGACAACAGGAAATACTTGAGCTTGTCGAGTCAATCATTCAAGATGGTTGGGGTGAAGGATACGTCTGCTACGACGAAGCTCGGTTCACGCCATTCACAAGCAGCGATGTTTCGCATCTCTCGCTCTATTGCGGTCCACCCGACAATCCTGAGAAGGAATTCCTAACACAGCGCCTACACCAGCGTTCAATTTCTAAGGTCAAGTACAACCAGCAATATGCCTACATGTTGCGGCATCTCGAACGCAGTCACGGTTCTGACACTTACGCCAGCGTTCTGAAAGACAAGGTTGATGCTCAGTGGCAGTATAGCTGGCTTAGCCATCTGCGCTACATCTCGGAAGGATGGAATTCGGTCGGCTCGATTATTCTGCCGGGAGGCACAGATGCCTAATCGGGCTTATCTTGCCATCTGTGCCCATGACGTATCTGGCGACTTTCCTTCTCAAAGCGAGGTGAAATTGCTGGGGCTACCGCCGACGCAGATAAGTTGGATTACGACGCCGCATATTCATGCTGGACAGTGCGTGTTAGTGGTTCTGTCAGAATCCGAGCCTACTAAGGCGAAAGCTCTCTATATCTTCGACCATAACAACCGTCCGTTTCAAGTTGGCGGCATCCGAGATTTGCTACTTGACGGTGTTCGACTAATCGACCTAACAAAAACTCATCTCCCGACATTGCGATACGCCAAGGTGATACAAGAGGCTGTATTCGCCTCGCTCAGTCTAGGGGAGATGTGCGCCTACCAACAACCTCTACGACTATGGCAAGCGAAGTGTATTGAAGAAATGCTCTCTGAGAAGCCGACTTTTAAGAGCTGCCAAGATATCTGCCTTAAGCATTGGAATCAAGATGTTTTTGCTGAAGATGTCACACAGCGAGCCACCGAAGCTGTGATGAACGTGAAACAGCCAAAGAAATCAGAACGAAATGCCGCTCTGCCAATAAATCTTAACGGCTACAGGTTTATGTTCCAAATTGGGCAGCCTGAGCCGCATTAAAGGCGTCACGAATCGCAAGACAGTCATTGCAAGCGCCTTCGTTTGCTTTCCAAATCTGTCTTCCACCAGGCATCGTTACGACTTCGCAGTGGCAATTGTCGTGAAGCGGGGGCATCGGGAACTGCATGTCAGGCTTGACATCTAGCTGTTGGTCGTCTTGGTCCTGTTTATCTTCATCTTCCGAGTGCTCGGGCGTTTCTGTCCCTAGCTCTGGCTGGAAAGGCTCTGGTTCCGGCTCAACAACATCCTGCGGAACGTCAGGCTGTGGAACTGCGGTGTTCGGTGCATCGAGTAATGCATCGTCTCTAGGCGGAGCTGGATTATCAGCATCTTCACCATACAGCTCGTCAATTTCGTTTGGTTCTTGCTCCACGGGCTGCGGTTCTTCAAGAATCGGCTCCTCAAGGATTGGCGGAGCTTGTGGCTCAGGCTCAGGAAGTTCCTTCTCTAATTTCGGGAGGACAGGCTCCGGTGCTATCGGCAGCTTTGGTTCTGGTTCCACAAGCGGCAGATTTGGCACGGGGTTTAAACTCACCGGGTCATCAAGCGGGTTGTCAAATTGCTGGACTTTTCGTTTCTTGTTGGGAACGAAATTTTTAAGCGCCCAGATTTCCCTCCTTTCAGTATTGGAATCCCGCCGATACCACATGTGAAGATATTTCTGCGCTGAACTCTGCTAAGCCTATTTTGTATAAGTTCAATCATGTCCAACCGAAGATTCGACCCAGACAAGATAATTGACTATAACGTCGATTACTACGCCGTGCTGGGACTTGAAAGAGGCTGCCTTCCTGCTGGCTCCAATCGCAAAGAGCGCCAGGAGATTTCCGACATTTTGGAAAAGGGCTTCCGATGGGCGGCTCGCACTGCTCACCCAGCCGTTCCAGGCGGCTCAGAAGATAAGTTCAAGCTTGTAGTACGGGCGCAAACTATTTTAGGCGACCCACTTCTTCGAAGAATTTACGAATCGGGCGGCAAGGATAGACCACTGATGGTCGGCGACGAAGGAGCGTCTTTTGAAGTTAATTGGGATACTGTCGGCACGTATCGCCAGGACACGCTCGAAGATACAACTGGCTTCAGCCTGTTTGTCACGCTTTCTGAGCGAGCAGACGAACTTGGCATTGTGCCAGCATTTTTTCCGCAGACACCTGACCACAATTACGAGTGGGACTGGGCTGTGCCAGACCAACAGGCGAAACTGGCTCTTTCGATAGTCAATGACGAAACAGAGGTTTTGAAATTGACCACGAGGGAAAGCGCTGAAACTGACTCGTTGCCTTTTAAGATTCACATTTGTATTCCACGAGCGGCTTTATTCTTCGTTCGTGGTGAGAAGGAAGTGTATGACCACGGGAACGGCGTTGTGGACGTGCTAAACGGAAAATTGATGGGTGCGGCGTATTCTGATTATTCGCTGCTTGAGACCACAAGACTGGTCGATGCAGTTGAATACGTCACCGGACATAAAATTGTTGAAGACATGCGACGATTTCGCAGTGGTGAACTTCGACAAGAGCTAATTCAAAAAGAAAAAGAGACTTCACAGCTCAAGTGGGTGAACACCGAAAAGATGAAAGAGCGTGATATTTCGATGATTCGAGCCATCTTGATGCAAAAGGCTCATAAGGTGGTTAAGGCTGCTCCTGATGCAGCTAACTTCTTGGACGAATTGCCTGATGAATAAGCTGCAATTCTCATAGGTATAGCTGTTGGATAAATCGAACACTCTGAATGTCCGAGCCTTAAAAAGTTCGTTCACTATATCCCTCGGGAGGGAGTCTTTTGGCTAAGCACCTTTACGTCCTCGACACGTGCGTGCTCTTACACGACCCTATGGCTGTGTATAAGTTTCACGAGCACGACATTTACATCCCCCTTGCCGTTATTGATGACCTGGATGAGATTAAAACTCGAAAGGACACGGTGGGTTGGAGCGCCCGAGAAGTGTTCAGGATTCTCGATGAATTCGATGAACAACAACTCACCAAAGGTGTGAAAGTCACCGAACAGGGCGGCAAACTCTTCGTCTACAACGGCGATGCTCCTTTGACCAAGAATGAACGCCCGGTGATTTGCCGAGTGAACTCTGACAACGCAATCATTGACACCTGTCTTCGATTGATGGCTAAGTTCCCAAAGCGCAAAGTTTCGGTCGTCACTAAAGATACTGGCCTTCGAGTCCGGGCTATCTCCTGGGGATGTATAGCCGAGAATTACCGCTCTGACCTACTTGAACAAGAACCATACACCGGAATCCGTCATGTCACGGTTTCGAACAATCAGGAGTGGGATTTGCTCTGGCAGAATCCCGAAGTTGACCCCTCAAAGCTGTCAGGTGATTTGTCGAAGCAACTTAGCAACCTGGCTCCCTACGAGTTCATCTTCTTTAAGAATGGAAATAGTATCTGCCCAGCCGTGTGCCGTGGCGGAAAAATCCATATCCTGAAGGACAAGAGCAATGGACAATCGCATGGCAAGCCTGAGTTCAAGGGCATTCACGCCAAGAACATCGAGCAACGTTGTGCGCTGGAAGCTCTGGCTGACGATAAGGTGCCTCTTGTATGCCTTCTTGGACCGGCTGGCACTGGTAAGACGCTGCTCTCTCTTGCTGTTTCACTTGAAAGAATCGAGCAGGGTGTCTATGACCGAATCATAGTCATCAAGCCGCTCATTCCAGTTGGCGGTAAAGATATTGGTGCTCTGCCTGGCGACAAATGGGAGAAACTTTCTGCCTGGTTAGGTCCGATGCGAGACAATATCCAGCAGCTCGTCCACAAAGATGGAATGGGTAAAGCGGCCAGCGGTTCTTTCGAAGAACTTGTAGAAGAAGGAAAGATTGAAGTCGAAGCGATGGCGTTTATTCAGGGACGTTCGATTCCGAACAGCGTCGTCATTGTAGACGAATGTCAGAACCTTACACCTCGTGAGGCTCGCATGGTCGTGGAACGCTGCGGTAAAGGAAGCAAAGTCATCTTGCTTGGCGACTTGACGCAGGTGGAGAATCCGTTTCTCGATTCCCGTTCGTGTGGACTCGCACACGCTGTGAGTGGAGGAAAGAATCTGGAGCTTTGTGCAGTAGCAACGCTAACCAAGGTTGAGCGCTCTGAACTTGCCGCACTTGCTTCGGAAATCTTCAAGAGACCAGAAGCGAGAAGATAAATGCCAATTGCTGTTAGTTGGGTTGAATACGATACTACGACGCCAACGGTTGAGAAAGAACCGTTCAAGCACGACCTGCCCTTGCTGGATATGGGTGTGTATCGTCCTGATGCCTGGTCTAACACAACGGGTGTGAGCAATGCTCGGAAATTCGTTCTCGGTCTTCGTTTCCAAGGAATGGGTGCTAAAAACATCAAGATTTGGATGGACGGAGACCGAGCGGATTTCTATCTCAAAAACAATGATGAGCCGAATATCCGAATCAACCACGAGAAGAAAGGCTACATCTTCAAAATTACAAATCTTGACGACACACGTAGCGCTTTACTAAAGCCCGTCAAAGTTGCAACAGACAGTGCTCTACCCTTTTCGCCGATTTATTCAAATGGTGTAGGTGGTGTTGGTGCAAACCTCACAGCTACGATTGCCAGCGAACTGAGCACAATCGACACAATTACAATCAATGTTGGCGACCGGGTTCTTGTGAAAAATCAAGCAAGCGCTTTCGAAAATGGAATATATGTCGTGACGAGTAAAGGCAGCGTGAGCACAGGATACATTCTCACCCGAGCTGATGACCTTAACCAGAATTACGAAATCTGTCGTGGGCTTAGAGTGAATGTTCCGCAAAGCGGCAGCAGCACACAGCACGGAAACTGGGCAATTTGGCTTGCTGCTTCTGCTACTGACCCGCCTTACACAATGGGCACTTCCGGCATGTATTGGGTTGAGAACGCTCAAGGCGATAATGTATTGAGTCACTGTATTGTGGCAACGCAAAGCGATGTCGCTGACATGGCAACTGGAGCACCGAAAGTTGTGGACGGAGTAACCCTTCGGCAGCTTGACAGAGTGCTTGTCCGCTCCCAATCGAATGCTGCGGAAAATGGAATCTATCGAGTCACGGACCCAGGTTCTGGCAGCGATGGTTCGTGGATACGAGCGACGGACCTCAACCAAGATATTGACATCTCGCCTTTGTTGATGGTGAAAGTTCAAAAGGGGACGGATGCCGATAAGGTGTTTGTATTGAACCTCGCTACAGCTCCACCTTGGACCATCAACACCACCAACCTTGCCTTCGAGCCTGGAAATGTTGCAATCGTAAACACTTATGCTGATGCTGTGTCGAGGTGGAATCCTTTTCCGAACACTTATGGAACTGCGATGGATTTGGGCGAGACAAGCTTGACTAAGTATTATGACGCTTACTCTGACCGATTTGGGCTGGCAGCTTATGTCCCCAGTGGAGAACCCGACCAAGACCTAAGAAATTTCTTCGTAATGGCGGAATTCGACACCAGCGATGAGTGATATCTACATCATTTCTGGACGAGTATCTCATCTGCCATGTTTCTGGCAAGCCCGCTATGGCGACTTGTGTGTAGAACAAATTGACGAAACAGGTGAGCCAGTCAGAAGACGTGCTGAACTCTCACCAGATGGACTGACCTATTGGGGTGTTGTTACAAAATTCGGCTCCTTTGGCTTCGACATTCAGAATCAAAAGGTCGTCTTCGGAGCAACAGGACTCAATCCTCGTTCAGAACTCTGTGGGGAACTCGACTATTCCCGGCATATGGTAATTGACACCAATGGTTTGAATCTTACGACATCAGTTACCGTGTCACTCGGAAACCACAAATTGCGAGTTATTTTCCATCCCTCCTTTGCAGTTGAATACATTGACGAGACAGAAAAACAGGTTGGAGCAGAAGACAAGGCTAAAGATATCTTAGCTGAGAATAGCGAAGGAATGAAGGGAAACCCAGAGTGCTACTAAAAATAGCATTTAGAGTCCAACGGACGAAAAGGCTGAAGACATGCGCGATATCGAACTAGAACTCCATGAAGTATTGCTGGACTTAGCGCCTGACACTCACGACCACGAGGAGCAAGCTCGTATCGTCGCTGAGGCGGCAGCTATTTACAGACGAGCTTCACAGTCTGGGAAGACTCAGCGTATCGCTTCTGACAAGTTGCATGAAGCACGACTAGCCGATTCTCTTCTTCAGGCTATGGGCTGTCTTGCTGATTGGGATGGCGAAACAGATGAGCGAACGATGACCTACATCGACGCACGAGGCTTGTCAGCAGACAAGGTTGTGTCGTATGCCGCTCGCACACTTGTTAGTGGAACAAGCAACAACTTCTTTGACCTGGATGATAGCGACCTTGACCCGTTCATCAACCCGGTGATTCACGAAGCCGACGATTACGAGATTGAAGACGGCGAAGAGTGCCATCCTAGCGACAATTACCAAACACCCGGTCGTCCCCGACACCGCTCAGATTCTCAAGCCCATTAAGGAGTCACATGCCAGAAAAGCGCACTAGGTTTATAAGAACGGCGCAGGCAGCTCCTATGGGTGACCCTCTGCTTTCCCCTCCAGGCGGCGGTATGCCGCCTCTTCCTCCAATGGGCGGTCCTGGTGGACCTCCTGGCATGCCTCCGGGTGGTGGAGGGCTTCCGCCGCTTCCTGGTCTTCCTCCGCCTCCTGGCGGTCCTCCTGGTGCTCCAGCCGATGGACCAAAAGAAAAGATTGGCAGTGCCTTGAAATCACAAGCCGAAATTCTCTACGATGCTGAAGTGACCGAAATGGTTAAAGGTTCTTCTAAGGACGCAAATGAACTCGCTCAGGAAATCTGGGTGATGTATGGCGGCAATGAAGACGGCACCGTGGATGAAACCAAAGTTGGCAGAAGAGACCCTAACGCCAAGAACGTTCCGCCCGAGGCCGAAGAGAAGGAGCAACATGCCACCGAGAAGCGCCGATGGGAACGCCTGCCCCTCGGACAGGTGATTAGCGACATCACGTCTTTACAAGAGCTAGGAGAGGCAATGGAGGGCATTGTAGCTGGTACAGCATCTCAAGCCAAGATGCAAGCCAGTCCACCAGCAGGTCCGGGCGGAATGCCTCCAATGCCAATGGCGTCTCTTCGAGCATGGATTCGCATTGCTGCTGCACTTGACGAAGTAGGTCAATACGAGTTCGCTGATTTCCTCGACTGTCATTTTTGCGGAAAGCAGCCAAAAAACACCCAAACCCCTTGAAAATTTTCTCGATTCTGTGCAGTAATTGAAGCTAGAAAGCGAGAATAATAGATATGGTAACACCAGGTTTGTGGTCGATTTTCCTCAGAGCCAAAGTCAGCCACTCTCTATTGTTAACTAGAAAACCAGCGCCCATCCATAGGTCAACGAGCCTGCATCAGTGGCGCATTATTTCCGAAAACAGGATAGGAGTGTAAATGTCAACAGTCAAGGCTCCGCCTAGCTACGACGAATCTTCAATCACAGTATTGAAGGGGCTAGAAGCGGTTAGAGTTCGTCCCGCAATGTACATCGGAGACACCGCAAAGAAGGGTCTCCACCATCTGGTCTGGGAAGTCCTAGACAACTCGGTAGACGAGGCGATGGCAGGTCATTGCGACACCATCATCATTACCGTCGATTCAGACGGCAAGACCATCACCATCGAAGACAACGGTCGTGGAATTCCTGTCGGTCAGCACAAGACCGAGAAGAAATCTGCCCTCGAAGTCGTGCTTACGCAACTTCATGCCGGAGGGAAATTCGGCGACTCTGGTTATGTTGCGTCTGGTGGTCTTCACGGCGTCGGCGTAAGCTGCGTCAACGCACTTTCAAACTACTTGCTCGCCCGTGTTTATCGTGAGGGCGCAATATGGGAGCAAGAGTATTCGAAGGG
>Ga0196964_10000088_pt1 | contig 64356 bp, 47 predicted proteins | sample S1_10metaG_FD_148615 | JGI IMG/M metagenome (GOLD analysis project Ga0196964, IMG submission 148615) | Soil microbial communities from Anza Borrego desert, Southern California, United States - S1_10 | ecosystem: Environmental > Terrestrial > Soil > Desert | place: USA: California | collected...
TCGCTGACAAATGTGTCCAGGTCTGCGGTGCCTTTGTCGCCTTCTCCATGTATCCGGACAGAGACCTTGTTCTCATTCATTTCCTTTTCCCCTACCACCAGCATGTAAGGCACTTTCATCAGCTCTGTATCGCGGATCTTCTTTCCGATCTTTTCATTCCGGTCGTCCACTTCAGCCCGGATATCCTCCGCCATCAGTGCCGCAGCTACCTTGTGTGCGTACGGACTGAACTTATCGCTGATCGGGAGCACTTTGACCTGCTGCGGGGCCAGCCACAGGGGCAGATTGCCGCCGCAGTGCTCCAGCAGCACGGCAACGAAACGTTCCATTGATCCGAACGGTGCCCTGTGGATCATGACGGGACGCTTACGGGTATTGTCCGAATCCACATATTCCAGCTCAAAACGCTCCGGCAGGTTATAGTCTACCTGGATTGTTCCCAGTTGCCAGCTTCTTCCCAGGGCATCTTTCACCATGAAGTCGAGCTTTGGTCCATAAAAAGCTGCTTCCCCATATTCGACCACCGTCTTTAATCCTTTTTCTGTTGCAGCATCCATGATTGACTTTTCTGCGATCTCCCAGTTCTCCTCACTGCCTATGTATTTGCTGCGGTCTTCCCTGTCCCGTAAGGATATCTGGGCCGTGAAGTTGTGGAAGTCAAGGGAGGTAAATACGTACATCACCAGATCAATAACCTTCTTAAATTCTTCCTTCACCTGGTCGGGACGGCAGAACAGGTGCGCATCATCCTGAGTAAATCCGCGCACACGGGTCAGTCCGTGCAGCTCACCTGATTGCTCATAGCGGTAAACGGTTCCGAACTCCGCCAGCCTCAGCGGAAGATCGCGGTAAGACCGGGGCTGCGATTTATAGATCTCGCAATGGTGCGGACAGTTCATGGGTTTCAGCAGGAATACCTCGCCTTCCTGGGGGGTGGTGATCGGCTGGAAAGAATCCTTGCCATATTTATCCCAGTGCCCGGACGTCACATACAGCTGTTTGCTGCCTATATGCGGAGTGATAACCGGCAGGTACCCGCTGGCGATCTGCGCCTTCTGCAGGAACTGCTGCAGGCGTTCGCGCAGCATCGCACCCTTGGGCAGCCACAGTGGAAGTCCGCTGCCTACTTTCTCCGAAAAGGTAAAAAGCTCCAGCTCCCGTCCCAGCTTTCTGTGGTCCCTTTTCTTTGCCTCTTCCAGGAGCGCCAGGTATTCATCCAGCTCTTTCTGGTTCGGGAAGGTGATCCCATAGATGCGGGTCAGCATCTTGTTCTTTTCGTTACCCCGCCAGTAGGCACCGGCGATATTGGTCAGCTTTACCGCCTTGATAAAGCCGGTATGCGGGATATGCGGCCCACGGCAGAGGTCTGTAAAATTACCCTGCGTATAAAATGTGATCTCTCCATCACGAAGATCCTGCAACAGCTCTATCTTATATGGATCATCCTTCTGCGTAAAATACCCGATAGCTTCTTCCTTTGGCACCTCCCTGCGCTGGTACGCGTTGTTTTGCTTCGCCAGCTCCTTCATTTTGTCTTCCAGTTTTTTCAGGTCCTCCTCGCCGATGGTCCTGTCGCCAAGATCGATATCGTAATAGAATCCGTTCTCGATTGACGGACCGATGCCGAACCTGGTGCCCGGGAAGAATGCTTCCAGCGCCTCAGCCATCAGGTGAGCGGACGAATGCCAGAAAGTTGACTTGGCACCACGGTCATCCCAGGTCAGGAGCTTCAGCGTGGCATTCTGCTCGATAGGACGGGTTGCGTCCCAGATCTCACCGTTCACTTCAGCAGCCAACACCTTGCGGGCCAGACCCTCGCTGATTGATTTTGCAATATCAAGGGCAGACGCGCCTGCCTCGTACTCTCTGACCGCTCCGTCAGGGAATGTAATATGGATCATAATTTGGTATTCCTTTCTTAAAGGCTGCAAAGGTACAACTTGCGCCTATTATCAAAATTAATATAACGGCTGTTAGCCAGTATAAATAAAACCAGTTTTCGGCAAATGGTAAAATCGCGGCTGCCAAGGGCATTGTTCTACTCCTTCACCGGATCTGCAAAGATCTTGTCGCTTAGCCCGGTATTGACCTTATAGCTCAGGTAGTTGATCCGGATAGTACCCTTGTTCGACTTCTTTGCTGCCTTCTTTTTCACCATGTCCGTACCGCCCGCATCATAGTCCATCGTTACTCCCTTGGGAAGCTTCAGCTCTTTTACATCCACAAAGAATGTGATCTGATCAGGCAGGGCCAGGTGGGCGAACTTCCCGAACCTGAGATCCATTTTCATCGTGCCGCTTTCCCTGGTCGTGGTTTCCGTGCGCAGGGCAAGCAGCCGGTGCTCATCCACCCAAATCCTGGTAAGTACAATATCCGATTCATCCGTTTCCGGGATAACCTTGATAATCCGTGCTCTGATGCCATTTACCGTTTCCTGCCCCGCGTCGATCACCGTGGCCCTGCCGGATGGGATCAGGTTGTTCAGCGTAAGGCTTACCGACTTCCGGGGCAGGATCGCGATACCGCCATTCCGCTCCAGCTTCAGTTTATCCGGATGTTTGAAGTAAAGCTTTCCCTTGAGCGCAGGTACCCTCATGAATGAGACATCAATGGTCATATTGACGTCCGCCACGTAGTCCCGGACGCCTTCCAGCCTGCTGCGCAGTTTCAGGAAAAGATCGTCCGCGGATAACTGCTGCGCCTCAACGGAGAATGGCAGGAGTAAAACAATAAAACTGAATATGCATCTGATAAACGGGTTCATGATTTGATATCTTTTCTGTTGAATACAATAATTGCGGCGGCGACAAATACAATTGTATATGCGCAGAGCACCAGGGCAGAATCCCGCATGGCATCATACGGCACCGGGTCGCTGAAGAACCCCTTCCAGCCGATCATATGGGTGGTCAGCAGGTAAGGCTTTACCAGCTCAAAAGAGGGCAGCCCCAGGTTGGTAATGATGGTAAAGAACAGAATGATCCCCATAGTACTGATAATCGGACCGATCCCGTTGTCTGAAAATACCGATAAAAGCACGGCCAGGGCAGCGACAGAGGTCATAGCCAGCGCCGCAAAACCGAAGGCCGCCAGGTAGCGCCATAAAATATCGTCCTTAAGCAGAAGCACCACCTCATCGCTTTTCAGGTTTAGCATGTCTCCTTCCCCAAACAGGAAAAGCGATAAACCCAGTGCAATTATTGCCAGCCAGAGCAGCAGGGCGAGGGTATAGATGAGACTTCCGGCGAACTTGGAAATTACCAATTGCCAGCGGGCTACAGGCTTGGTCAGCAGCAGGCGCAGGGTTCCCAGTCCGGCCTCGCCCGCAATGGCATCGCCGGCTACCAGGGCAACCAGCAGCGGAATATTGACGATAAGCGACTGGAGAATGATGTACGTTACAAAATAACCATTGATGATGTTTCCCTGGAGATCGAACTGTTCGGTAACCCCTGAAAGGGCGAAATCAACAAATGTTCTACCATCGGCGATCATGGCAACTTCGATGATCACTGCAATGGCGGCGATGATCGCAAAGCTGATATAGGTACGAGGGCGGTGGAATGTTTTATATAGTTCCTGCCGAATGAGCTGCATCATGAGTTAATGAGATAAAATAAGCTTCCAGCGAATGACTTGAACGTATTTCCCGGATCCCCGCACCTGCGGCCACCAGCCAGGCGCTGAATTCCGGCATCCTGTCGGGATGCATCCTGCAGGAAACGGACCCGGGTTGCATTGCTTCAACAGAAGTGATCCAGGTACTTTCTTTTAACAGCTGCTCCAACCCCGCATCCATATCGAGCTGCAGGTCGAAAAGTGTGTCGTCCGGGTCCATCAGTTCTGATACCGTACCCTCCGTGATCTTCTTCCCTTTATGTATGATCAGCATCCGGGAGGCTACCTGCTCTATCTCGTAGAGCAGATGAGAGCTGACCATAACAGTCTTACCATGGTCCCGACTCAGACTGGTGATGAGCTTCCGCATTTCAGCTATGCCTTGCGGATCCAGTCCGTTCGTTGGTTCGTCGAGGATAAGCAGATCCGGGTCGTGAACCAAAGCAATCGCTATACCCAGTCGCTGTTTCATGCCCTGGGAGTATCCGCGGACCTTGTCTTTTTCTCTCCCCCGGAGGCCTACCAGCTCCAGAACCTGGGTCAGTCTGCTGCTATTGATATCTTTCCCGCTCAGGTTCGCCAGCATCCGCAGGTTATCCCAACCACTGAGGTAGCCATACAGGTCCGGGCGTTCAATGATTGCGCCGATATGCCGCAGCAGGTGCCTGTTCGCGTTGGTGAATTGATGTCCCTTGATACGGACCTCACCGCTGTCCGGCCTGATCAGACCGAGCATCATGCGCATGGTCGTGCTTTTTCCGGCACCATTCTGTCCGAGAAATCCGTAAACCTCGCCTGGCAAGATGGAGAAAGAAAGATCATCGACCGCCCTGAAAGATCTGAACGACTTGGTAAGCCGGCTGGCACTGATGATTGGTTCCAAAAAATGGGTATTGTTGGTGCAAATTAAACAACAACAGGCAAACAGGCAGGAATAGGGTTTAATTTAAGAAAACATTAGGCATGTAATCGTAATCTGTTGTCTCAAACACATTCTGGTATATTATTTTTGACCGGTGTCCTGTGCTTTCGTCCGTACGGCACCATAAACTTGACCAATGAAAAAAGTTTTCCCGCTGATCGTCGTCCTCATCACGCTTTCCGTGCTGGGGATCATTTTCATCCAGATGTCCTGGATCAAGAATGCGATCGACCTGCGCAAGCAGCAGCACGACCAGGATATTGCCCAGGCAATTACCCGTATCAAGGATGCCTTCTACGACCGGTTTGCTGTCAAAACCGGTATAGAATTCAGCGACGAGAACAGCAGGATGTACTTCATGAAGAACTTTTCGGCGAATTTCCTTACCGAAGGCGAGATCCACCAGATCATCGACCAGTCGCTGAAAAGATCCAATGTGCATAACAAATACGAGTATAGCATCATAGATATCTTCCGTAACTCTATCGTTACCTCGCGCGGTTTCCGGAACGAGTATATCCCGTCCTCTATCAACACGCAGATCACCACAGAGCATTCACCCTATAAGGAGACGCTGCTGCTTTATTTCTATGAGGACAATAATTACATCGTCCGCCAGCTGGGCTGGGTCATAGCTGCCTCGGTGGTCTTTACCGCCCTGATCATCTCGGCATTCGGTCTGACCGTGCGTACCATGTTCACCCAGAAAAAGCTTTCGGAGATCAAGTCGGATTTTATCAATAACATGACGCATGAGCTGAAGACACCGCTTGCTACCATCTCGCTGGCGATAGATGCCCTGACGAACGAAAAAGTGATCCACGACACGGAAAAGATCCGCTACTATAGCGGGATGATCAAGGATGAGAACAAGCGCATGAATAAGCAGGTGGAAAAGATCCTGCAGGCGGCGCGCATCGAGCGGCAGGAGATCAAGCTCAACCTGCAGGAGCTCAATGCTCACGATATCATCCGGAAAGTAGCAGAGAACCTGGAGCTGCAAATCCAGGAAAAGAACGGCATGCTGACGCTGAAGCTCGCCGCGCAGCGCCATATCCTGGAGGCAGATGAAGTGCACTTCTCCAATATCATCTTCAACCTCCTGGATAATGCGATCAAATACTCCAAGGACGCTCCCCGCATCGAAGTGGAAACGCTGCAGCAAAGCGGGATGCTGGCGATCCGGGTGCGTGACAATGGGATCGGTATGAATAAAGAAACCCAGGCAAGGATATTCGAGAAGTTTTACCGGGCGCATACCGGCAACCTGCACAACGTCAAAGGATTCGGACTGGGACTAAGCTATGTGAAGGCAATGGTGGAGGCGCACGGAGGCAAAATAAAAGTAGACAGCGCAGTCGGAAAAGGAAGCACGTTCACCGCCTATTTCCCGGTGATCAGGTAACTCCTCGGAAATAGCTGTAATGCATGCCTGGCCCCCGTTTGCTCGCGCGAAATATATTGTTTGTGATCTAAAAAACGATAGTCGTGGCATAAAAAAGACCGGAAAACCGCCTTTTTCAATGAAAACCGCTATAAAACAGTGGTCTGGAACAATTTATCGCCATTATTCGTTGCATTTTCGAAATTTGCGTCTTAATATAGTGTCCAACTTCAAAAGCAATTCACAATTATGAACAAAGCAGAATTAATCGAGCAGATTGCGAAAGACGCAGGCCTTACAAAAACTCAGGCTAACAGTGCTCTGGATGCATTCACTGGCGCAGTGGTAACTTCCCTCAAAAAAGGCGATAAAGTAACCCTCGTTGGTTTTGGAACTTTCTCTGTTTCTCAGCGTGCTGCCCGCAACGGCCGCAACCCGCAGACAGGGGAAGTGATCAAGATCAAAGCCAGCAAAGCTCCAAAGTTCAAAGCTGGTAAGGAGTTCGCTGAGACGATCGCAGGCGGCAAGAAAAAGAAATAAAGAACTGATCCTTCAGATTCTGAAGCAAGAGCTATCGCTCTTGCTTTTTTTTTGCTGCAGGGACTGCCGGTATGGTTTTTTTCCATAACTGATTGAATCAAAAGATCATGAGATGAAAAGAACATTATTTGCCCTGACCCTGGTGGCTGCCGCTTTGTTCGCTGCCTGCAGCAAGAATGACGCTAATGACACCAATGGCAATGCGAAGATCCGTATGCACCTTACCGACGGGCCCGGAGACTACGACGCGATCTACCTGGACATCCAGTCCGTGGAGCTGACGACCTCCGGTGGCGGACCGGTTACTTTGACACCGGTGCGGCCCGGCGTATATGAATTACTGCAATTCCGAAACGGACTTGACACCTTGCTGATGGAAGCCAATATTCCTGCCGGAACCATCCAGCAGATGCGCCTGAAACTGGGCAGCAATAACAGCATCGTCGTGGACGGACAGGCTTTTCCATTGAGCACCCCCTCGGGTCAGCAAAGCGGCATTAAACTTAACCTGAACCAGACCTTTGCCGCAGGCGGTGCCTATGATATCTGGATCGATTTCGATGCAGCCAAGTCCATCGTGCAGACGGGCAACGGGCAGTATAAGCTGAAACCGGTGATCCGCGCTTATTCCGCACAGACAGACGGACGAATCCGCGGCTATGTATTCCCGTTTGCGTCACTGACCACGGTCTATGCGATCAGTACTGCCGACACCTTCAGCGCTATCCCTGATCCTGTTACCGGTTACTTCCGTATTTCCGGGTTACAATCCGGAAGCTATAATGTCTGGTTTGACGCCGATGCTCCCGGATACCAGGACCAGTTCCTCAGTAATGTCATGGTAAGCTATGGCATGGAGACGGACCTTGATACCACAATCATTTTACCTTAGTTTTAAAGACCTTATTGTGTCGCGGTCTCACCCCATACGGGTGAGACCGCTTTGTTGCTCGGGGATCGTGTACACAAAAACAAAGCACACCATTATTTAACTTAAAAGATGCCGACATGTATTAATGCATCATTCCCAAAGCCTGCCCGGATGAACTTTGACCATTTATAAAACGCCTCATTTTTTTATAACGGCCCGCAACTGAAAATGGCTGCGGGCGCGCATTAGAAGGTAACTTTGATCATACAAAACCGTGTAAAAGACAAACCAGCCATGAGAAAAAAATACTACACCTTACTTGCAACCCTCTTGCTTTGCCTCGCAGGCGGTGCGCTGAACGCGCAATACTGTACCTCAAACCTTTACATTACCGGCTGTACGGATGGGGACAACATCGAATCGTTCTCCACAGCTGGCGGCACCACCAACATCACCAACCTGCAGACAGGTTGCAGCAACGCGGCTACAGGCTATACCTATTTCAGCACACAGACCTACACCGGATTGCAGGGCACTACCGTCAACTTCAAGATCGTGAACAATGAGGATTACGATGAGTACTATAAGATCTTCGTAGACTGGAACAGCGATAGTGATTTCGCAGACGGAGGCGAGACCGTGTATACCACCACGATCCTCGCCGGCGATTCTGTCAGCGGCACCTTCCCTATTCCGGTCACGGCAACTGCCGGCACCAAAAGACTGCGGGTACGAGCCGTGTTTGACCCCACACCCTTTACCGCCTGCAGCCAGGAAGACTATGGCGAGATCGAGGATTATAATCTGGAAGTCGTGGCAGCTGCCCCCTGTTCCGGAACGCCTGTACCGGGTACCGCCATTGCTTCCACTACAGCAGCCTGTTCAGGCATGCCGTTCGGACTTACCCTGACCGGCACTACCGCAGCCTCCGGACTTACCGTTCAGTGGCAGTCAAGGCCTGCCGGCGGAACTACCTGGACCAACATTACCGGCGCCACCACGACCATCTATACGGTTGGCAACCAGACCGCAGCCACCGAATACCAGGCTGTCGTATCCTGCGGCGCGAGCTCGGCAACTTCCAATATTGTGCTTGTTTCCCAGAATCCGTTTACGGCCTGCTACTGCTCACCCAACAATGGTACTACACTGGCTTCCCTCAGCGGCGAGAACGATATTACGAACGTCAGCATCTCCGGTACGACTCTCAACTACGCTACTGCTTCCACCTCGGCCGATGGCTACACGCAGGTGCCGGCTACCGCTACCGGTGGCACCGCAACACTGACCCCAGGGAATACGTATACTGTAACGGCTGCGATCTCTACCTGGTCGCTGGATGTGGATATGTGGATCGACTATAACCAGGACGGAACTTTCGGTACCGGAGAGCTGGTATCGCTAACCATCAATACGGCGAACACTGCCGCCACCGGCACCTTTACGGTTCCTGCAACCGCACTGAACGGACAGACCGGCATGCGCATCATGGTGTCCGAATGGGATCCGATAGCAGGCCCGTGTACGGACCTAGTAGTCGGTGAGGCGGAAGACTATATCGTTACCATCGGCAGCAGCGCCCCGTGCCCAGCGCCGTCCCCGCTTACGGTAACTGCTGTTACTGCTACCGGAGCGACGGTTACCTGGGCTGCAACAACCGGCGCTACCGGCTATGAATATGTGATCAACCAGTCATCCGGCGCTCCGACAGGTGCGGGCACTGCGATCACTGGCACTAGCCATACCGTTACGGGTCTGACACCTTCTACACTGTACTATGCGCACGTGCGCAGCTCCTGTAGTCCAGGTTCGTTCTCCGCCTGGACTACCCAATCCTTTACTACTGCGTCGTCAGGACCCTGCAGCGTACCTACCAGCATCAACGCATCTGCCCTGGGCAGCACTACAGCCACCATATCCTGGAATGCAGTTGCCGGCGCGTTGGGTTATGAGTACCAGGTAAGCACCACCTCCTCTCTGCCAGCAGGAGCAGGGACACCAACCGTCACGAACAATGTCGGGCTTACCTCGCTGCTGCCATCCACTGTTTACTATTTCCATCTTCGTACCAGCTGCAATGGGGGCAATTTCTCCAACTGGACCACCTATACGTTCGCTACAACTGTTACCTCGGTAACGGACGCGGATGGAGAAAAAGGACTGAACATCTACCCTAACCCCGTATCCGGAACGCTGACCATAAACAACCCGGCGTACGGCACCGGAACAGCACTGATATCAGTCGCCGACCTGACCGGCAAAACCGTTCATACGGTGAAAGCAGAGAGCGCAGAGATCCGCCTGGATCTGCAGCCGTTACCAGCAGGTGTATACATTCTCCGGTATGAGTTCGGGGACCAGCGGACGCACCTCAGGTTCACAAAACAATAAGCATGGATTTTCGCGCTGAAAGAGCTGCCCCGGCGGGCAGCTCTTTTTTTTTACCCGCTTTAACGAAACTATAACGGTAAAAAAAGGGGGGAAGCCCGCCCTTTTTTCCGCTTACATTTGTCTTATCCGGATGAACGGACCACAACCGGATTATTCATGAAAAGGATTACCTGCCTGTTTGCTCTGCTATGTTTCTTTACTTCCTCCCGGGCGGCCGATGGAGGCAAAGATGAAATGCCGCCCAAGCGTTCTTATACCACATCGAAAGCAGCCTCGGAGGTTAAGCTTGATGGAATACCGGACGAAGCAGCCTGGAATTCAGTTGAATGGGCGGGCGATTTCATACAATACCAGCCCAACGAAAAAGCACCGCCTTCTGAACAGACTTTTTTCAAAGCGCTTTACGACGAAAAATATCTCTACCTGGCTTACCGCTGCATCGATGCTGCCCCCGACTCTATCGTCCGGCGGATGGGCAGAAGGGATGATTTCCCGGGCGACTGGGTCGAGGTCAATATTGACAGCTACCATGACCTGCGTACCGCTTTCTCCTTTACGATTTCCGTATCCGGTGTACGGGGTGATGAATTCATCTCTAACAACGGCGATGACTGGGACGACAGCTGGAACCCGATATGGTATGCAAAGACCCATATCAACGAAAAAGGCTGGACGGCGGAACTCAGGATACCGCTTAGCCAGCTTCGCTACGGCAATGAGCCGGAAAAGACCTGGGGACTACAGGTGCAGCGCAGGATATTCCGCAGGGAAGAAAGATCTACCTGGCAGTACATCCCCCAGAGAGCCGGGGGCTGGGTCAGCTTTTTCGGTGAGCTTAAGGGACTGAAAAATATTCCCGCGCAGAAGCAGGTAGAGATTGCCCCCTATGTCGTGGCGCAGACTGCCCGCTATAAAAAAGAAGAAGGCAATCCGTTTGCAACAGGCACAGATTCGAAGATATCTGCGGGAGTAGACGGCAAGGTTGCCGTAACCAGCGATCTGATCCTGGACTTTACCATCAATCCTGACTTCGGGCAGGTGGAGGCAGACCCCTCGCAGGTAAGGATCGACGGGTTCCAGAACTTTTTCGGGGAACGCCGTCCGTTCTTCATCGAAAGCAGGAACATCTTCAATTACCAGCTCACCGGGTCGGCAGCCGGCGGCGACTACGACTCCGACCTTTTATTCTATTCCCGGCGCATCGGCGGCAGACCGCATGGCTACCCGGACCTCCGGAACGGTGAATATGCAAAGATGCCTGATAACACATCTATTCTTGGGGCGGCAAAGTTCAGCGGAAAAACGAAAAACGGCTGGAGCATAGGGATCCTGGAAGCCATCACCGAACGGGAAAAAGCCGAGATCTCCGGCATCAACGGAGACCGGAAAGAAGTGGTCGAACCGCTGACCAGCTATTTCGTGGGCAGGCTTCAGAAGGACATAGATGCAGGCAACACCGTGCTTGGTGGCATCATCACCGCCGTGAACCGCGAGCCTTACCTCGGTTCCTTCCTGCACAGGGCTGCTTATTCGGGCGGACTTGATTTCATCCACTACTGGAGCAACCGGGCCTGGTATTACCGCGGCAACGTCATTCTGAGCCAGGTGCAGGGAACGCCGGAAGCCATCTACAATACACAGACCTCTTTTGAGCACCTGTTCCAGCGCAGCAATATCCGCGAGGCGTCTGTCAATCCAAACCGGACGTCGCTGACGGGCACTGCGGGCACTTTTCGGTTCGGTAAAACAGGAGGTAAAGGAGGCAGGATGGGACAGGTATTGAGGTTCGAAACCGGCTTTACCTGGCGGTCGCCGGAGCTGGAGCTGAATGATATCGGCTTTATGCTTACCTCCGATGAGATCAACCATTTTGCCTGGGCAGGTATGTTTTTCCAGCAGCCTTTCTCCGTGTTCCGCAATGCCCGGATCAGCTACAACCACTGGTCGCGCTGGGACTTTGGCGGACAGTTCCTGTACCAGGCCTTTAATGTCAACACCCACGGACTGTTCCGCAACAACTGGGGGGCCGGTATCGGGCTGGACTGGAACCCCTATGAAGTTTCGAACAACGCGCTGCGGGGCGGCTCTTCCCTGCGGAAACCGGCAGGTATGGGTACCTGGGCCTACATCAACTCCGACAGCCGCAAAAAGATTTATGCGAGCCTGAACCTGAATGATGCCTGGGGCTTCGACAATACGGTCGCCTATAAGGAAGTAAGCATGGGCATTACCGTCCAGCCGCTGGATGCGCTCAACATTTCGCTAAGCCCTTCCTACAGCACTTTTTTCAGAAGGCAGGACCAGTATATCGCACAGGCAAGCTTTGGGGGGATCGACAGGATCATCGTGGGAGAAGTAAGCCAGAAGACCCTGCGCCTGACCTTAAGGGTGAACTACAATATCACACCCGACCTGACGCTGCAATACTATGGACAGCCCTTCATCACGCGTCCGCTTTTTGACCATTATGCCTGGGTCAGGGACCCGCTGAATGCATCGTATGAGGAAAGGTTCCGGAAATTCACACCCGAGGAGATCAGGTTCAATGACGGTGTCTATGAAGTAGATGAGAACCGAGATGGCGCCGTAGACTATACCTTTGAAGATCCGGACTTCAACTTCGTCCAGTTCCGGTCCAACCTGGTGGTCCGGTGGGAGTACAAGCCGGGCTCCGAGCTTTACCTGGTATGGTCACAGGGAAATACTCCGGATGTAGCCAGGGATCTGACAACACCGGTCGCCAGCAGCCTGTTCGACAATATCTTCGGACAGGAAGCACGGAACATCGGGCTGATCAAGTTTACTTACAGGTTCCTGAAATAACTGCCCCGATCAGCGATACAGATAAAGTAAATCAGGCAAGCAGCTTACTGACCCGGCTCAGGAACCTCTGCATCCTGAGTGGTTTCTCGATAAAATCATCAGCACCCGCAAGCATAGCCTGGCGCTCTACCTGCGGAGATGCGGAGAGCATCATCACAGGTATCCCCCGCGTTCTTTCCTGATCCTTCAGAAAACGGCAGATATCCAGTCCGTCGACACCGGAGAGCTGCTTGTCGAGAATAAACAACTGAGGCACCTCGAACGAATTATTAAGAATGGCTTCACCGTTACGAAATCCCGCCACCTCATGACCGGCTTCATCCAGCATGATCGTCAATGCATCGAGAATGGCCGGATCGTCTTCAACAATGATAATTTTTTTCTTCATGAACGTGTTATTGCCATGCTGATTGGTATGGTAAAACAAAAGCTGGATCCTTTTCCTTCCTTGCTCTGCACCTTCAGCGTACCGCCGTGACGTTTGATGATTCCTGCACAGATATAAAGGCCCAGACCCATTCCCGGAAATGTCTGGAGCTTCGGATTATTGACCCTGAAAAACCGCCCGAACAGCTTATCCTGTAAACCTTCCGGGATGCCGACCCCGAAATCCTGCACACAGACGCTGAGCTCTTTTCCGTTCGAAGTTGCGCTGATAATTACATCACCGCCGTCGGGTGAATATTTGATGGCATTGGAGACCAGGTTAGTCATCACCTGCGTGATCTGCTCCCGGTCAGCCTCTATTTCCGGGATCTCCTCACATTCCAGCCTGATACGGTGCCGGCCTGACAGGCGCTGCCACCCTTCGGCGAGCTCACCAAGCAGCCTGCAGAGATCGAAGGGCTCAGGACGCAGTTCGAGTCTTCCTTCGGTAACTTTGGTGCTGCTCAGTAAGGTGTTGATCAGTTCCGAAAGCCTGTCTACCTGCAGGTCAAGCTTCTGCATCAATTCCGCATTCTTTGCGTCTTTTGCCTGCCAGAACTTTTCCTTCAGGATCTCTGCATAGGCTTTGATACTCGTCACCGGCGTTTTCAGCTCGTGGCTGGCTATTCCGATAAAATCGTCCTTTTGCTGCTCCAGCAGCTTCCGCTCCGTTATATCCCGGGCAACCTTCACATACCCGATAAGCAGCGGGTTATAGATCGGACGCATGACCCCGCTCATAAAGAACCGGCTTCCGTCACTGCGCAGATGCCAGCGCTCGTCTATGGCGCAGCCTTCGGTCCTCGCGCTTTCGATTTCTTTTTCCGGCTGTCGCGCCGTACGGTCCTCCGGAGTGAAAATAATGTCTGTATATTTTCCCAGTACCTCGGATTCCGTATATCCGAAGATCAGCTCGGCGCCCTTGCTCCAGCCCGAAATGTTGCCTTCGGTATCGAGCGTAATAACCGCGTAGTCTGTAGCGCTTTCCAGCATCACGCGCAGCCGTTCCTCGCTTTCCTGCAGCGATTCCTGGGTAGTTTTCAGATCTTCTATTTCGGTTGCCGAACCGAACCAGTGCAGTATCTGACCCTGCTGATCCCTCACAGGCTCCGCCTGAACCAGGAACCACCGGTAAGTACCTGAGGCTGCCTGGTACATTCGGTGCTCATGCCGCAATGAAGCTCCCGTTCTGATTGCTGTCTCGAACCTGAAACGGGTTTCATCCCGGTCTTCGGGATGGATGACCTGCAGCCAGCCCTTGCCCAGTGCTTCTTCCGGAGTTTGTCCTGTGTATTCGTACCAGCGCTGGCTATTCCAGAACATCATTCCGTGGGCGTCGTGGCTCCACAGAAGGTCCGGTACCAGGTTAGCCACGGCGCGGAAGCGGTCTTCCGATTCCCGGAGCGCTTCCTCCGCCTGCTTCTGCTCTGTCAGGTCGCGCATGATCTTCACGAAACCGATGGCTGTGCCTTTACCATCGAGCAGGGGACGCACCAGACCCGAGCCGTAGAACCGCGACCCGTCTTTGCGTACATGCCAGCGCTCATTCTCCGCCCGACCCTGTTTCAGGGCCTTTTCCGCTTCCTGTATCGGAGCACCTTTTTCGCGGTCCTCCGGCACAAACATGATATCCGCAAGCTGGTCAATGATCTCTCCCTCCGTATAGCCGAACATCATCTGCGCTCCGGCATTCCAGCTATTAACCCTTCGGTCCAGGTCCTGTGTAAAGATCGCATAGTCCTTGGCACTCTCAATAAGCATGCGGGCCCGCTCCTCCGAGGCGCGAAGGGCCTCCTCCATTCTTTTCCTTTTTGTGATGTCGAAGAACGTGACCACCACGCCATTGATCTTGTCCTCCACGGTCCTGTATGGCAGTACCCGCATCATGTATACCTTCTCATCCTTTGTCGTCACTTCCCTTTCCACGGGCTGCAGCTTGTTCAGCACCCATTCCGCATCTTCGGAAAGCCCGGTATAGTCAAGCCGGCTGGTAATGTCGGAAAGCGGACGTCCGAAATCAGCCGGTATAAGGTTAAAGATCTCGCGTGCCGCCGGTGAAAACAGGTGCACCCTTTGTGCGCGGTCCAGGAAAATGGTAGCGATATCCGTAGAATTGATCAGGTTCTGCAGGTTGTTCGACATCATCGTGGTCTCGTCCACCTTCACCTTCAGCTCCTGGTTCACAGTGCGTAATTCCTCGTTGATCGACTGCAGCTCTTCCTTGCTGGTCTCCAGTTCTTCGGTAGCCGAGCGCAGCTCTTCGTTCATTGCCTGCAGCTCCTCGTTGGAGGCTTTCAGCTCTTCGGCATCATAATCGTGCTGTTCTCTTGACAGCCGCAGTTCTGTCTTCAGCCTTACCAGCTCTTCTTCCAGTTGCAGTACTACCGGCTCATCCGTCGAAACAAACATTTCGGTCTTTGCCGCCGCTTCCGCCTGACGGTCAAAGATCACCAGGAGGAACCCCCTGGCTGCATCGTCGGGCCTTAGTACCGGGCGGACATGTATCCGTAAGGTTTCCGTCTTACCGGCAGCGCCGGACACAAGATCGCGCGTTACTACCGGTTCCTGCCGCTGCACCGCCAGCAGCAATGCAGCTCTGAGCTCCGACCGCAACTCCGGGCGCACCAGCTTCAGCAGGTTCTGTGAGGGCTCGCCGCCCCCGACCTCCAGGTAGCGGCCTGCATTTTCCGACAGGTGCAGGATATCGTATTCTTCATTGACCACTATGGAAGGGGGCGCGTACTGCTCCAGCATCCGGAGATGCAGCTCCCCGAAAGTCATCCTTTCCTGTCTTGACTCCTTTGACGGCGCAAGCCTTACCGGACCGGCAGACTTTTCCTGTCTAAGTGGTGGTACGGATTCAGGTACGGGGATGGAATGCCTGAAAACAGGCCGGCTCTGATATATGTGATGCTCGCGACTGTAAGCCGAAAAAAGGTCGACCGCCCCATCTGCGGTCTCTGCCGAGCCCAGGAACAGGTAGCCACCAGGCTTCAGCGCAAAATGAAAAGTCTCCATCACCCGCTCCTGGGCCACGTGATTCAGGTAGATCATCACGTTGCGACAGGAAACCAGGTCGAGATTGGAAAAAGGAGGATCCTTGATGAAATTATGGTTTGCGAACAGGACCATCTCCCGGATCTCCCGGCGCACCCGGAAGCCATCCCCCTCCTTGTTGAAAAACCGGCGCAGCCGTTCTGCCGGGACGTCTGCCGCATCGTTAAGGGTATAATACCCATCTCTGGCAACGGCGATTGCCGCTTCGTCAATATCCGTTGCAAAGATCTGCACCTTGGGGGCATCCATGGCGCCGAGTGTCTGTTCTGCGCACAGCATTGCCAGCGAATAAGCTTCCTCGCCGGTAGCGCAGCCTGCCACCCAGATCCTGAGCGGCTCTTCCGGCTTTTTTGCAGAGATCAGCCCGGTAAGTATCTCCTCTTCCAGCAGCTCAAAGGCTTTTTTATCCCTGAAAAAGCTGGTCACCGAGATGAGCAGGTCTTTCAGCAGGGCATGTACCTCTTCCGGGTTCTGCTGTATATAAGCGGCGTAGGCGGGCAGATCGGGCAGGTTCCGCACCGTGATCCGCCTTTCCATCCTCCGTAGCAAAGTGGGCCTTTTATAGTTTGAGAAATCATGACCTGTTCTGAGCCGGAGCTGGCCGAAGATCTCCCTCAGGGCCTGCTGCTGGTCCTTGGGTCTTTTCTTCGGATCAGTAGCTATGACCACATGCCCGATAGCATTCCGGTACGATTCGATCTTTTCAGGAATGAGGGCTACGGGGAGTATCTCGTCCACCAGCTCCGTAGCTATCGCATTGCGGGGCATTTCGTTGAACTCCGCCTCTCTCGGGTTCTGTACGAAAACAACCCCGCCCATTTCCTTTATATGCTTCAGCCCCATGGAACCATTGGCTCCGGTTCCGGACAAGACCACCCCAACAGCCCGGGTTCCGAAGTTGTCAGCCAGGCTCCTGAAAAAAATATCGACCGGAGCCCGCCGTTCTTCTTCATTAAGATGAGGAGAAACCATCAGGGTCTCGCCCTCCAGCTGCAGGTGCTGGCCGGGAGAGATAACATAGACATGGTTCGGACGTATCGTCATTCTTTTCGTCACCCTGATCACAGGCAACAAGGTCACAGTCTGCAATAATTCTGCGAGCTTGCTGTCGCGTTCGGGTGCAAGATGAAGGATCACCACCCAGGCGATCCCGGAATCTTCGCTCACGTGGCCAAAAAACTCGCTCAGTGCCTGTACGCCGCCTGCCGAAGCGCCCAGCCCGGCCACAAGAAATCCGGGTTTGCTTTCAGATTGCTGATTGTCTTTGTCCGAACGAGTCTGAGCCATAAGATGTGAAGATGTTGAATACCCCGATTGCGGCAAGATAATCATTAAAAAGGGAGCTGTCAGGCAGCTGATCCGGATTCTTCACCGAAACCATTGCTTTCCGCCTGCTCGCGGATACGCTGGGCAGTAAGGTATTCATGCTGCTCGGCAGCCTGCCTCACCATCTGCAGCCTGCTTTCCGCTTCCCGGGCCTTTTTGAAGTATGCGGCTGCAAGCTTCGGTTCATTAACCTCAGCCAGGTGGTCACCCATATGGTTCAGGAGGAACTTCGATTCCTGGATGCCGCGTATCGCCGTCCAGAGACTTTCCTCCACCGATTCCGTGAGTGCAGAGAGCAGGCTGTCGAATGAGAACGCATGCCCGGTATGGCAGCGGAAACGTATCCGGTCATTCTCCTTGATGGCCGAAAGGACCCCATGGCACTCTGGACAAGTGTAAGGGGTCAGGGCATGAAGGTTAAAAAAATCCCCATTGCCGACAGGATTCTCTTCCTGTACCTGGGCTTTGCGCCCCGGATGTCCGTTTTCTTTCATGATCGTTTCTTTTCTGTCTTCAATCTCTTCGCCGGCAAGCTTTGCCAGTAATTCCGCCAGTTCCGATGCGGGCACGATATGATCCGGCTGCGACGAATGGATCGCGTTCTCCGGCATGGAGGGGACTTCCGCATCCGCAGGGTCCTGGGCTACCGCCAGCCCGCCGCATTGCTTGATCGCCCAGAGCCCCGCCGCGCCATCGTCGAGCGCGCCGGAGAGGATCACGCCGATGACCCTTGCTCCGTAGGCAAATGCCGCCGAACGGAATAAAGGATCGACGGCAGGGCGGAAACGGTTGACCTTGGGACCTTTAGTTACCCGTATTTTTTCCCGTTCCAGTGTCAGGTGGTGATCCGGCGGTGCTATGTAGATCTGTCCGGTCCGGATCGCCTCGCCGTCTGTTGCATGCGAAGCAGGCAGTGTGCCCAGCTGACTGAGCACCTGGGGCAGCACTCCTTTTACGTCCGGGGCCATATGCCATACGATAAATACCGAAGCGTCGAGGTCGGCAGGGAGCCCGGCAACCAGCTTCCGAAGAACATCGAAACCGCCGGCAGAGGCCCCGATCACTATAATATTGCGTTGTGCCATTCTAATAGAAAGCTGTAGCACCAATAAGGCTGTGCCAGGCGGTATCCCAGAGACGGTTGCCAGGCAAATACCGGTCCTTTTTTCGCGTGCGGCGAGAACAGTTGCTGCATTGAAGATTCCTGCCTATCTTAAGGCTGTATTAGCCTGCCCGGAGTCTTTGCCGGACGGTTGATTGCCGCTCTAACCGCTGATAATCATTACGCTTACGATAATTCAAAAACCGCCCTGCTTCAGACGGTCTCATGAATTGGGACAAATCTGCGTTCACTAACTTGCATAGCCATAACAAACCAGCAACAGACATCACGTGAAAAACACCCCTAGTCCCGACGAAAACATCTCCGTCCGGCTCGTTCAGCAGCTGGATGAGGCAAAGGAACAGATAAGGATACTTTCCTATAAAGGCCATCTTGCAGAGATGCTCAACGACGCCAGCATCGACAGGATCATGGCGCTGGATACCGACCTGAGGATCATTGCCTGGAACAAACAAAGCGAGCTGGTCACAGGCATTCACCGCGACTCCGTACTGGGTGAACATTATTTCGATATTTTCCCTGAGGCTGCCCGGCACCAGCCTACCCGGAAGGCAATAGAGCAGGTGCTTCAGGGAAGGACCGTTTTCCTGCCCAGCGACCGGACCGGCCTCGACGGGGGCTATTACGAAAACCATTACCTGCCCCTGAAAGACAGCCAGGACAAAGTGGCGGGCGTCATGAATATCAAGCATGATGTGGCGCACCGGATCAAGGCGGAGAACGAGCTGAAGGCGCTGAACAAGGCACTGGCCCGCAAGAACCGCGAGCTGAAGCAACGCAACGAGGAGCTGCTTTCTTTTACACAGGTCACCAGCCATGACCTGAAAGAGCCCTTGCGGAAGATCTACACCTTTATCGAAATGATAACCAGCAGGGAAGCAGGCAGCCTGACCGATAAAGGCAGGAATTATTTTAAGCGTATCCAGTCTGCAGTGCAGCGCATGGGCATGCTTACCGATGATATCCTGACGTTTGCGGAGATCAATACAGAAAACGCTCCGGCTACCGATGTGCGGCTGGACCACGTGGTGATGTTTGCCGAGCGGATGCTGGAGGAAGAGATAAAGATCACCCAGGCCTCGGTCACCTATGATGAAATGCCGGAGGTCCGCGGCTACCGGCAGCTGCTGACACAGCTTTTCTACCATGTGATGGCAAACGCCATCAAATTCCGGCAGAAAGACCTGCCACCGCGGATCAGCATTAGTTGGGAGGAAACGGGCGCCGAAAAAATCAACCACCCGGATGCCCTGCCGGATGTTTCCTATATCAAAGTCAGCATCCGGGACAACGGAATCGGCTTCCACAGCACTTACCGCGAAAAGATCTTCCAGATGTTCCAGCGGCTGAACAAAGAAGGCTATCCCGGCACGGGAATCGGACTCGCCCTCTGCAAAAAGATCGCGGTGATGCACCAGGGCTTCATGACGGCAGACAGCACGGAGGGAGAAGGCAGCGTTTTCCATCTGTACCTGCCGGCATAGTAGCACATGCGCAGGACAGCAGTTATCTGACTCCAGGGGAACGACCAGGTAACCCTTTCGGCATAACCGCGCCTGCGCACGCTTATCGTAGCTGCGATACCTGAACGAACAGGCATCGGACAGATGAACTGAAAGATGTAACTGGAAATTCCGGGTCTTAGGCGTGAAAGATTCACCGGCGCCGCCTTTGCAGACTATTTCTACCCGTATTGAAGCCTCAAAGTTATTGACCGGCGACCGGATTTCAAAGCTATTATCCTGTTGATGAACGGGTTAAGAGTAAAAATCCCTGTTTTCTACACCCGCAACACGGTGAAAGTCACTCCCATCGGTGTAAAAGAGGCTGCTACCGGTGTAGCTGTCTCAACTACCGGTGTGGAAGAAACAAATACCGGTATCAATGGGACGGACACCGCCGTCAAAGAAAGGGACACCGGTATCAAAGAAACAGGCACCGGTATAGCAGAGACAAATACCGCCATCAATGTTGCAAACACCGGTGTAGAAGCGATAAGTACCGGCATCAAAGAAACGAGCACCGGAGTAATAGCCACAAGTACCGGCATCAAAGAAACAAATACCGGTGTACCTGAAGCTTCTACACCGATGGTTGTCGCTTCCACCGGGATCCGGGCAGGTTTCATACCGATATCTTTGTTTTCCACTGATAAGAGCATTGATTTCATAGCCTTCCGGGTTCCGTCTATCGTTATATGAATGGCTACGGCCATAAAGGGTATCGAGTCCGTTACGACCGGGAAGGATTTCCCTGCTGTCCAAACGTCGGACCTCGCTATGGGCACGCCCAACCGGGGAACGGCAGGTTAAGATGAAATGTATGCGCTCCGTGCCATTGCACTGATTACAGATCTCCCCCGCATACGGACCATGGCACTACTCAGCAAAAATGCGTCTACCGAAGTTCGACGTCTTTTCCGTAAAAATGAACATCGCATTTTTATGAACCCATTTGCGTCGGTTGCCAGTCTCCTGACCCTTTTTGTCGTCTGTGTGCGGAACAGGGTTTAAGACCGGATGCCGGCACTTTGCTGAAACAGGTTTAAACTGATAATTGTGTGACAAAAACACACTAACCACCGGGGAAAATCAAACGTCTTACAAGACTAAATTTAACAGACCAAATAGTCATTACTCAGTAACAAACAAACGTATGAAACAACTCAACAAAACCTTAATGGCGCTTGCGCTCTCGCTGGGAACCCTCCCGGCCTCTGCCGCCATCCACACAATCCTTGCCACCAGCGGCTTCGCGGGCAACAACTTCAGTCCGAACACACTGAACATTCCGCTGGGAGACACCATCCTGTTCCAGCTTGCAAACGGCACCCATAACACAGTGAGCCAGACTATTCCCGCCGGCGCCACCTCCTGGTCGGCACCGCTCAATACTTCTACGCCAACGTTTCAGTATGTGCCTGCCGTTACCGGCACCTACAACTATGAGTGTACGCTTCACCCGGGCATGACGGGCAGCTTTACGGTAACCGGCGGCGGCGTTCCGCCCGTGCCTTCCGTAACACCGCCGGGACCGATCACATCCTGCTCGAATGCCATACCTGCACTGACAGCTTCCAGCGCAGGTGCGACCTCGTACCAATGGGAGCTGAACGGCAGTCCCATCACCGGCGCTACCAACGCGAGCTTTCAGCCCTCTGTCGCCGGCAGCTACACGGTGACTGCCACCAACAGCACCGGCTCCTCCGCAGCTTCGACCCCTGTGGTGCTCACCGTTAACCCTGCGCCGGAGGTAACTATCTCGCCTGCTTTCTTCAGCGTTTGTGAGAATGCCATGGGCTGCGACAGCGTTTTCCTCAGCAGCACGCTCCCCAACACTACTTATTCGCTGATCATTCCGCCCCAGGGAGGTGTCTCTATTCCTTCCGATTTCCTGTTCTGTATGCCGGGCGGCACACCAGGCTCCTTCACAGTGATCATGGAAGGTGTATCCGGCGGCTGTGCCGATTCGGCAATGTTCGACGTAACCGTGCTGCCGGCGCCGAACGCACCTGCATTTACGATCGCCAACAACGGGTTGAACTATACGTTTACGGCGCCGGTTCAGTCAGGCATTACCTATACCTGGATCTTTGGCGACGGCAGCCCGAACGTAACCGGCACCAACATGATAGGACATACTTACGCGCCCGGCGCCTACACCGTGCAACTGGTAGCCACAAATACCTCCGGCTGTTCGGATACTACCAGCCAGCTGATCAACACAACTTCGGTGAACGATATCCCGGGACTGGAAGGATTCAGCTTCGGACCTAACCCGGCAAAGACACAGTTGCTGGTGAACACAGGCGGTCACCATGTGCGCCTGGACCTGGTGGATGCGACGGGAAGACTGGTCCGCCGGCTGAGCGCGGAAACCACCGCAGCAGCGGAGACGTTTGATCTGAATGGTACGGCGCCCGGCGTTTACCTGCTGCGTATCATCAGGGGATCACTGCAGGTGACCAGGAAGCTGGTGATCGAATAATTCATCTGTAGCGCTACTTTAAAGCCGGTGCTTTCGCACCGGCTTTTTTTGTGGTGCAGGTATGCCGGCATCATTCTATAAACGGCCGGCACCATTTGATAAATGGCGTTGGCAAAACAAGCGGCGGAATGATATAGGTACAAACGCGGCAGCGCGTACGCTGTCTGCCAAAAAAATACGGAGTAATTTTTCCATCCCGGACGTAGGGGTAAGCGCCGGTGGTGCGTTATGAGTGCAAAAGCTATTGATCAAACAACCAAAAGAAAGTCTATGAAACAAACATTATCCCTCATTCTCCTGCTCGCCCTGGCACTTCCCGGCATCGGGCAGCAAAAGCAGTTCGACCAGGCGAAGATACTTAAGGAACATCGCAGCTTTATGCGCGCCGTGCAGCGGCTGAACCAGCAACAGACGGCAGCCAAGACGACCTCTGTGGGAGAACGCCCGATCGCGGCCTCGCGGTATGTCAAGGACCTGGGACAGTTCAAGCTGATGGACACCTTCAAATACCGGTACTCCGCCAACAGGGGCGCAGCCTTCGACTACGAACTGCTTGACTTCAATATGTTCTACTCACCTGCCCTGGAAACAGGTTTCGCAGTAAATGAGCCCCTGGACATCATGTCCGACACCCTTATCTGGTGGCAGCGCAACATGAACAACAACCAGATACAGATAGCGGAGAAGATCATTGCCAGCTATACTCCCGATAACAGGGTGCTGGATTTCGATGAGTATATCAGCTGGACCGGACCGCTCAGCGATGGCGTTGGCTATACGCATTTCTACAACGGCGCGGGCAACGTCACTGACATGGCGGTGCGCAGCTACATGAACGGACAATGGGACTCATCGGGAAGAAAGCATTTTTTCTACGATGCGCAGAACCGGCTTATTGCCGACAGCATTACCCAGTACCAGAACGGGGTCTGGGCGCCTTCCTCCAAAAGGCTTTACCGATACGATGCGAACGGAAACCTGAGCCATATCAATTCTTTCTTCTACTACATGAACGTGTGGTACAATGACCTGCAGGATACGCTGATGTACTACCCCAATAACAAGCTGCAGCTCGTGATCCGGAAGATGAATATGGATACCGCCTGGGTGAATTACCTGAAGGATACCTTTGCGTACGCTCCAGGTAGCGATCACAGCATCCTTTGGGAAAGCTATATCAATAATCCCTTCGCCAACACCGGCTGGGAGGGAATGAACAGGCAGGTAAAGCACCTGAATGCCCAGGGGCTGCCTGATACGGTGGTAGTCTCGCAGATAGACATGTCTACAGGTGCATGGGTCCCTTATCTGCAGAAAGCAGCAGTCTACAACTCCTTCGGCAACCCGGTATTTGTGAATACTTATCACATAGACTCCCTGCAGAACGTTCACTACAACTCCCCCGACAGCATGTACTATTTCTATGAGCAGTACAACCTGGAGCCGACGTCAGTAGCCACACCAGGGGAAACGGCCGGACAGTTTACCCTGTATCCCAATCCGGCCGCAGACCGGCTGCAGCTGAAGGGCAAGGCAGCGGCCGGCACCCGGATGCATTTCAGCATTATCAACAACGCGGGACAACTTGTCGTTGCAGAGCAGGGAGTCTGGAACCAGCACTATAGTTTGTCTCTGGCGGGGCTGGCTTCCGGCACTTATCATCTGGTAGTCCGTGCCCCCTCGGGAGCAGTGATGTACAGGAGCAGCTTCCTGAAGCAATAAGCAATGATGACCGGCCGGCATTCCGGTCATCCGGGAAAGGCTGGTTGCGGCCAGCTTTTTCCCTTTCGGTAAACAAGAGCTGGAACGATGCAGGCAACCACGATCAACAGGGAAGAAGTTTATAAGAGGATCTACCGGAACGAATACAGCGGATTCTGCCAGTATGCCTATGCCTACCTGCAGGACGACCATGCCGCCGAAGACACAGTGCAGCAGTCTATCATCAGCACCTGGGAGAAAAGGCCGGACCTCATTAGCTACGAGGATATCCGCTACTTCCTGGTGGCGGTGATCCGCAACAACTGCATCACGGCACTCCGGAAACAAGGAAGCAATGCCCCCGTGCTGATGGACGAGCTGCCCGACCCGGCGGAAACGGGAGAGAATGTAGTGCAGGCGGAGGAACAGTACGCGGAGCAGGTGCGGAAAGTAAAGGCGGCCATCGGGCAGCTGCCGCCCAAATGCAGGGAGGTATTTCTCCTTGTGAAACTGCAGGGAATGAGCTACAGGCAGGCTGCCGATACCCTGGATATCTCCGTGAAGACTGTGGAGAACCAGATGGGCAAGGCGCTGAAGATGATCCGGGAGCTTGCCGCCGCCGTCCTGATGATGGCTGCCGCTAAATACTTCAGCAGCCTCTGATCAGGCAAAATAAAAAACATGACAATGGACGAACAGGTCTACACACAAATCTCGAAAGTACTGTCCGGGGAAGCAACCGACACGGAACAGACTACCTTCGGGGAATGGCTTGCGGCAAGCCCGGAGCACCGGGCGCTGTTTGAGGAAGCAAAACACTTCTGGGACGCTTCCGGCCGGGCGCTTCAGAGAACGCAATACGATTTTGTGCCCGCACTCGCCGACTTCCTGTCACGCACGCAGCGGGAAAACACTACTGCCAGGACGATCAGCCTGGGGCGGTGGTTAGCGTATTGCGCCGGCGCGGCCGCGGCACTTGTGGCCGGTTTCTTCCTGTTCACCGGACAGCCCCGGGCGGCTGCAACGGTAATCGCTGCGGCCGAAACAATGATCCATAGGCTGCCTGACAAGTCTGCCGTCTGGCTCAAAAAAGGAGCGGAGCTCCGCTATACTGCGGAGGACTTTGCACAGAGCCGTACCCTGGATCTGAAAGGAACGGCATTTTTTGAAGTGGTACCCGACAAGGAACATGCCTTTACGGTCAGTGCAGGAGCCGTCACCGTTACCGTGCTGGGCACCTCGTTCGAGGTAGCGGCGGAGAAAGCACAGGAGGTCAGTGTCGCCGTCCGGTCCGGAACGGTAAAGATGTCGGGGCTTGAAGGAAACGGGGAGCTGGTGCTGCACGCAGGAAGAACCGGTATCCTGGCTGGGGGAAATCTGATGGAGATGCAGTCGGCAGCTGGAGAACCCGGCTGGATGGAAGAATTGCTCCGTTTCCGTAACAAGCCGCTGAAGGATATTGTACAAACGATAGCCACTTATAAGAAAGCAGATATCAGGTTCCACACAGACTTCCCGGAGATTGCGAAAGCGCAGAAGGTCAGCATCAGCTTCCGGGACCAGTCCCTGGAAGACATGCTGCGGGAGCTGTGCCTGGTTGCCGACTGCACCTGGAGCCGGGGGGGAAAAGGATTTGTACTGCGGCAAAAAAGATAGTATGAACCGGAAACTTTTATGGTTATTCTGTCTGTTGTTTCCACTCTGCGCAGCCGCACAGAGTGGTTCCGTTCTGGAGCGCCCCTGCCATCCGCCTGCAGTCTCGGGAACCGTGGCTGAGCTGATTGAAGCACTGCAGCGGCATACCGGCATCGAGCTATCCTACAGCGAGCAGGTGGTGGCAACCGGCAAGGCGGCAGCGCTCCATGGTGATGAGCGAACGGTCGAAGCGGCGCTGCGTGCCATACTTGCCGGACAGGAGGTAGGCTTCCTGGAGAGCAACGGAAAGATCCTGCTGGTGCCTTTGTCTTCGATGAAAAAGTATGCAGTCCACGGCTACATAAAAGACACGGCGGGCAGTGAGGTGCTGATCGGGGCAGCCGTGTACGTGCCGGCGCTGAAGCTGGGAACAGTTACCAATAACTACGGGTATTTCAGCCTGTCTCTGCCGGAGGGGCGCCACGAGCTGTGTATATCGTATACGGGTTACCGGAAGCAATGCCGCGCATTGTACCTCCGGCAGGACCTGCGCTGCGACCTTTTTATGGTCAGCGATAACCAACTGCAGGAAATCTCCGTACGGGAGCTCGAAGGAACGCGCATGGAACGTTCTTCAAGGCTCCTGCTGCAGGGAGGGCTTCAGAACAGGAGCGCGCTCTCAGACCTGGATCCGTTACGATCTGTTCAGAACCTTACAGGTATCCAGCCGGGCATGGAAGGGAGCAATGATATCCTGGTGCGGGGCGGCGACCCGGGGCAGAACCTCTATCTGCTGGACAACGTGCCGCTATACTATATCGATCACCTGTTCGGTATCAGCTCGATCTACAACGGGGCAGCCATCAAATCGGTGGACGTGCATAAGGATGCCTTCCCATCCAGGTTCGGGGAGCGCATCTCCTCGGTCATCGACGTGCACACCCGGGACGGCAATATGCAGCGCTTCGGGGCGCAGGCAGACCTGGGGCTGGTTAAAGGAAGCCTGAACCTGGAAGGGCCCATCATCAGGGACCGGGCTTCTTTTTTCGTTTCGGCACGAAGGTCCTGGCTGGACCTCATCACGCCGGCGCTGTCTCCGGGACTAAGGCTTAACTTCTGGGACCTGAATGGCAAGGTGAACATTATCCTGAATAAAAACAACCGGGTGTACGCAAGCTATTATTCAGGCAGGGATGGTTACGGGCTCTACGAGGACGATGAGTTTTCCGGCATCAGAGCAAGCTGGGGCAACTCGCTGGCATCGGTAAAATGGACCAGGATCGCCAGCCCGCGGGTATTCCTCAATGCCATCGCATCCTTCAGCCGTTTTTCTTACCGGCTCCGGGATAAAAAAATGTACATCAGCACGGGGCTGCAGGAAACAGACAGCAACCTGTATTCCGGGCGTTCCGATATCCGGGAAGGCTCCCTGAGGCTGCAGCTTCACTGGAGTCCGGTGCCTCAGCATCATGTTGAAACCGGCATCCATTATTCCATGTCGGAGTTCATCCCTGTTGACTTCGACTACGCGTTGCTGAACGGTCCTTCGCCGGCCACACCGGTGGGCACCAGGTTTCACTCCGGGGAGGTCGTCGTATATCTCGAAGACCGGGTCCGGATAGGCGAACGGTTCTTTCTCAGACCAGGTGTGCACTGGGCGCACTGGTTCAACGATCGCTATTACTACAACAGCCTGCAGCCAAGATTGTATGCCTGCTGGCAGCCTGAGGACAGCCTCCGGTTTTTTGTTTCACTGTCCAGGATGGGGCAGTTCCTTCATTTTATCAGCAACACTACTTACGGACTGCCCACGGATTTCTGGATCCCCAGCACCCGGCGGATCAGGCCGGAAAGCTCCTGGATGTATGCCGCCGGGCACTCAGGCGGGTGGAGGGGGCTCCGGTATAGCCTCGAAGCCTATTATAAGACGCTGGAAGGTGTCGTCTCCTACGCCTCGGGGCGGACCCTCTTTGACAACGGGACGCAGTGGGAAGAAAAGATCCTGCAGGGACGGGGTAGATGCTACGGGCTGGAAGTAAACGGCAGTCTGCCTTTCGGTGCTTTCTCCGCGAATGCCGGCTATACGCTGAGCTGGTCCTTGCGGCAGTTTGACCGGCTGAATGGCGGCAGGGAGTTTCCCTATCGCTATGACCGGCGGCACAATATCCGGCTGGGACTTTCCTGGAAGCCGGCGGGCAGCAGGTTCGATGCCCACGCAGCCTGGATCTTCATGAGCGGGGAAGCCATGACCCTGCCCGACCAGATCACGCCGGCGCTGGACCCGAACTTGAATACAATGGACCCGGCAGCACCGGGCAGATACTATACCTACAACTATGTAAGCTGGAACGATTACCGGCTGCCGCCCATCCACCGGCTGGACCTGCGTCTGAATTATAGCCGGAGGACCCGTAGAGGATGGTCTGAGATCTGGTCGGCGGGTGTGTTCAATGCCTATGCCCGGCCCAATGTGATGATGGTATCGCTGGAAAGCGAAGACGACCCCTTTCAGTTCAGGCTGCGGGGCATCAGCTATTTCCAGGCGGTGCCTTATGTAAACTATCGTATCAGCTTCTGATGATGAAGATCATAAAAAATTATTGCTGGCTCCTGCCGATGATAGCTCTCTTCTCCTGCAAAAAAGAGATCAGGCTGAAAGATCCTGGTTCGGGCAGAAAGATCGTGCTGCTCGGCGAGCTTATAGCCGGCGACACGGTGCAGCTGCGCGCGGGTCAGAGTGCTCCGGTGACCGGTAACGCCGGCAAACTGCTGCCGGCAAGGGAGATGGCGATGAATATCTCCGGGAGCACCGGAATATTCCCGCTGCCCTATCATAACGACGGGCGGGAAGGATTCCTGTTTACCAGCCTGTATAGCCAGCCAGGGCTAATTATCAATCCCGGCACCTATACTATTGAAGCCGGCGACGCGGCGATAGGCGCCGTAAGCTGTACGGTCAATGTACCCGAACCATTCGAAGCTTCCATTACCGATACGGCTGCTGTGGTTTACGACGGTAAGCCTGCGCTGGAACTAAGCATCCGGATCTCTGACAGACCCGGCAGGAGCCGTTATGTATTCGAAGCCGTGAAGCAGGCGGGATATGTGGACAGTCTGTTCGTATACAATGGGGTGGAACATTCCTACATGACCAACTGGCAGCTCTACGATAGCTTAAAGAGTGCCGGGGTGACACTTCATTTGCGCGCCGACACCTTATACACGCCCATCTATACCCGGCTGAATGTAATGACGGAAGATCAGCGGACCGCGAACCGGAGGTTGCCGCTGCACGGCCTGCGGCGGGTGCTGCTGGACGATGGTAGCTTTGAAGGAAAGGTGACTGACCTCCGGCTGCTGGTGGACAGAAAAGAGTTTGTGTCCGAGCTGTCAAAGGGGAAGGTCGTCATCCGGGTGCGTTCCGTTTCGGAAGCTTACTATCAATACCTGCTGGCTTATGAGCTTCTGCAGGATGCGCAGCAGGGCATCAGCTTCGAGCAGCCTGTGCTCCTGGAAAGCAATGTCAAAAACGGACTGGGGATCGTGGGAGGTGTGTATGAGCAACGATTCGACTTCCTGTTTGACAAATGGTAAGCAAAGGGGAAAAATTTAGTAGAAGATTAAGAAAGCATGGCCAGCGGCGGCATTGTTTTCTTTGCCTGTTCACTGTAAACGTTGAAGCTGATGAGCCAGGCATTTGTACGAGAAAGTGAGGAACAATGGCTGCACGAGGTATCTCCTACCCTGCAGGCCCTGATCGTGTACCTGACCAGGGAGAATAACGGGATCCGGGTGTACGAGCTGCGCTCCGGCTATGATAAGAACGGAAAGGAAGTGCACCATATGAGTAACGGACTAAGCTACGGAAAGGATGAAAACGGAAGGTGGATGATCGTCTGGTAGCTTTCTATTTATTGATACTCACTTCCCAGGTAATAGTGCACCCGGCCCTCCGCAGGGTCTCGGCAACGGAACAGTATTTATCGATCGACAATATGATTGCCTGCTTTGCTTTTTCCTCCTCGATAGTGCCCTGCAAATGAAAATGAAGATGAACTTTTTCCCATAACGCCGGCACCTTATCCTTTTCCCGCTCACCCGTGATGACCATTCTGTAACCGGTAAGCTCCTGGCGCATTTTGGCCAGGATGCTGACCACGTCGATGCCGCTGCAGCCTGCAAGGGCCATCAGCACCGACTGCATCGGGCTGACGCCGTAGTTGCCGCCACCATGGGCGGGGCTGTTATCGAACCGGAGGGCGTTTCCGCTCCCGTCAGTTGCTTCAAAGCCATATGGAGGCTGTTTGAGTTCGAGGGTTAAGCTTACCATGGAGGAGATTTAGGTGCAAAGCTAAACTTCCTGAAAAGAAAAGCGCCGGTAGACACCGGCACACTTATCTAGAATTGATTACCCTTTACTTTTTTTATTCTGAGGCAGAAATGTCTGTTCGCTGCAATTATAGACGACCAGGCCTCCAAAAAAGTTAGGAAGGACTGACAGATTTAATTTCTCCTCATCGAAATCCCTGTTCCTGACCAGACATCAGCAAAACCCATTTCAGGTATTATTAATCTCTAAGTAATTGCCTACCTTTAACTTAATTAAACAACCACTCCATGAGGAAACAAGATATTATCAATGAGATCGCGGAGCGCACCGGCATTCCCAAAGTTGATGTGATGGTAATCCTGGAGACTTACTTCAGAGAAGTGAAGGAATCGCTGGTAGAGGGGGAGCCCGTATTCATTCGCGGGTTCGGCAGCTTTGTGCTGAAGAAACGCGCTGCGAAAGTGGGCCGCAATATCAAGAAGAACACCGCGGTAGCCATACCGGAGCATTATATACCTGCGTTCAAGCCAGCAGGCGATTTTCTTCGTGATGTGAAAAAGCTGGCGACGAAGGGAACTGATGAAGCGGGTCAGGAAGGCGGTGCCGAAAGCTAACCGGTTTTACCAAAATTGCGTGCATACTCATTGATGATGTTGCTGAACTCATCTTCGAGTGCTGCAATCTCGGCAGGCACACTGTTGAAAAACTCCCATTCGCCCGCTTCATTTTCCCCCATGAACCAGGGTTCCCTGTAACCAAAAACCATGACAACATTATCCTTAGGCACCGATCCATCCGGTGTTGCCCGGAGGTTCTCGTAAAAACGAAAACCGATCAGACATTCCCTGTCCATGATCTTTATTTTCCTGAAAAACTGTTCTCCGTTATTTATCTCCATAACGCTGCCTCCACACTTCTTTCCTGCAGCACATCCCGGATCATCTGGCAAACCTCGTACCGCTCTTCGTCAATGCACTGATGCATCAGGCTTTGGAGAAAGGCAGTGCAAAGTTCCCGGAGGGCTGACTTCGCCTGCCTTCTCGAAAGCTGGCAGATATAACGGCTAAACGTTTTTGTCTCTGCAGGGTTCATACCAACATTACTATTTCACAACTAACAAGCGCACCCTAAAGCTGTAAAAAGGATGCCCTCCCCTTTTTCAATAGACTACGCCTATCAAGAGCCGCGGATGCCCTGCCGGACAAAACCCTGCTGCAGTGCGCGTCCCAGATTTTCCTGTTAGGATTATTTCTGGCACATATTTGTTAATGATACTGCATGGCAATGATAAAAGGTTCGGGAACAGGCGGCAAAAGAAAAGGCGCAGGGAGGCCCCGGTCCGCCATCCCGAAGAAGACCTGGTCGTTCTGGGCAGCCCCGGAAGACGTGGCGCTGGTGCTGGAAATATACGGGACGGTCGGGAGGCTGGTGGCAAAGACGGCAGCACAGATCAGGAAAAAAAAGATGGTGGAGCTGCTCCAGCAATCCACATTTCCCGGACGGAAAGACGGGAAAAAGCCATAAAGTCCGCCCCCTCGTGCCCAATTACTGCCTTCCATCAATGAATACTATCAGGCACAGCTTTTACCCCCTTTATCTCCGGATATGGCAGTAAAGAAGAAAAATACGCTGATAGTCAGAGGGGGCAGCAAAGTACCGCCGGGACTGCCGTTTGGTGTGGTACAGACAGAAGAAGAAACCTATATGACCTGCCTGGGCACGGACGAGGGCTACAAATGCTTCAGCTCCCTGGACACGCCGGTGACCACCCCAAGGAACAAAAGAAGACTGAAGATCGGTAACGACCTGCCTGCCGACAGCGCACCGGAGTGGTGGGATGAGGGCAGCTACCGCATAATAGGCCTGGAACCGGATGTTAACCCTTCGGCCTATCTTAAAGACGCGCTTGACACCAGGTCCTCATTCATTATCGAGTTCGGGGGAAACATGCTCAGGGGCAGCTACCGGTTCGATTGGGACCGTCAGGCAAAAAGCTGGTTTCTGAAAAAAGAAGGCGAGGAAGATGATGCAGATGCTGCCACGCCGGAGCAAGAGCAGCCAGCGGACGAACCCGCGCCAGTGCAGCCGGCATACGAAGAAGGCAGTGGCGACCCTGCGGCTACGAAAAACGGACGGGCGTTAAAGACCGGTAACAGGACCGGGCACGCGGAAAAAAACGCGGACGCAAGAATCAGCACCGGGTTTACCCGGACATTCGGTAACACGTTAAGGCTGCAGTTCCGCTTCTTTAAGGGAATAGATCCGATGGATAATGAAGTCATCTGCCTGGTAAGCGATGGGACCAGCAACTGCTTCCTGATGCGGTGCGGCAAACATAACGAATGGCAGATCCTGACCCATGTGCCGGCGCCCATTGCCAGATTGGAAGACCAGCTATCTCATAGCATTCAAACATTCCTGAGCCTATGATCCTGAAGTTTGAGCCCGGACTTGCTTTTTTCATGGCGCAGCATGTGCTGGACAGCGGCATCGCCACCCATCCCATCCGCGATATCCGGAGAGCGATCAGGAGCGCGGGCTTTGCGGACATGACGGAAGGAGCGTTTTATGATACGCTGAAGGAAATGTATGATGCCGGCTGGATCCGGCAGATAGACTACCGGGAGTTTTATATTGTCTTCGACCTTAATGCCCTGCGCGCGGGCACTGCAGACTGAACGTCTATACGAGTGTAAAGCTCGCTACAATGCCGACGGAAAAGTTGCGGGGCAGCTTATGTACCCCCATAATGGCACGGGTATGCCGGCCTTTCTCTCCAAGGATTCGCTTAAAAAGATCGGAGGCGCCGTTCGCCACAATGGGACCGTCATCCCAATGATCATCGCACTGGTAGTAGCAGTCGAAATGATTGAGCCCGGCAATGCGCTCAATTCCGATATAGCGGTTTGCCTGGCGCAGCACGTTGACCGCGCATAGCATTGCCGCTTCGTACCCCTGCGCCGTCTGCAGGTCTCTGCCCAGCACACCTTTAAACAGGAAACGGTCTCCTTCTATAGGGAACTGGATGGCGACAAAGGCAGTATTACCACGGATGACGACCGAATCATAGGTACCTCCGGGTGAGGGGACATTGTCCGGGTCTACGCCGGCAGAGGCCAGCAGGGTATGGAGTTCAGTAGTGCTCATATCATGTAATTGCCGCACGAAATTGATCATTCCCCCTTTGCCTTTCTATTGATTTTTCTGATGGTGCCACTGCCTTAGCCGGCGAACTGACGACGTATCCGGCTCAGGCTTTCGGGGGTGATGCCCAGGTAGGAGGCGATCTGCTGATTGGTGACCCGCTGCTCGATATGCGGATAGCGCTCCAGGAACTCCGCATAGCGTTCCGCCGCGGGCCGCGACATGGAAGAGAGCACCCGGTTATTCATGGCGATAAAGGCATTCTGAAGCAGGATTCGGAAATAACGCTCGAACCCCGGCACCTCATCGTAGAGCCGGTTCACCGCCGGCCCGGTGAACTGCAGCAGGGTTACGTCTTCCAGGCAGTCTATATTATACCGCGAGGGCGTCTCGGTCAGGAAGCTGTACAGGTCGCCGGCCCACCATTCCTCTACACTGAACTGGATCACATGCTCCTGTCCGCGGTCACTGACCTCGTAGGTACGCAGGCAACCTTTGAGCACAAAGTTCTCCGTGCGCATCACATCACCTTCCTGCAGCAGGTATTGCCGCTTCCTCAGGTTCCTGATGATACTCAGCTCCCGGATCTTTTCCCGGCTCTCTTCGCTGAGCACGACATATTTTTCCATTGCCCGGAACAAAAGCTCGTGTGTCATAGCTGTACGGTTTCCTTTTCCCTAAAACGGTAAGACCCCGAAAATACCCTATTCGTCCGGAAGCTTGCCGTTCTGTTCTTAAATTAGGATATTGCCTTTATAATTCAAGATATGAGCTATCCATACCAGATCAGTACTCCGGAGCAGTACGAGGAAATGTACCGGCACAGCATCAGCGATCCTGAAGGGTTCTGGGCTTCTGTTGCTGAAGGGTTCAGCTGGAAGAAGCGCTGGGACTCGGTCCTCCGCTGGAACTTCCGCGACCCTGACGTAAAATGGTATGTAAACGGTAAGCTGAACATCACGGAAAACGCGCTGGACCGCCACCTGGAAGAAAACGGGAACACGCCGGCCATTATCTGGGAGCCCAACGATCCGGAAGAGCAGCACCGTATGCTTACCTACAAGGAACTTCATTTTAAGGTCTGCCAGTTCGGACATGTGCTGAAGAACAACGGAGTCAAAAAAGGAGACCGGGTCTGTATCTATATGGGCATGGTGCCCGAGCTGGCCATTGCGGTGCTGGCCTGCGCCAGGATCGGTGCAATCCACAGCGTGATCTTCGGCGGCTTCAGCGCCCGGAGCATTGCCGACCGGCTGCAGGATGCACAGGCAGGCTTCGTGATCACATCAGACGGCGCTTTCAGGGGAAACAAGGATATAGCGCTCAAAGATATTGTAGATGATGCCCTGGCAGAATGTCCGTTTGTAGCGAAAGTGGTTGTGCTGGCGCGTACCCGTCGTCCGGTGAACATGATCAAAGGAAGAGACCTCTGGTGGGAAGACGAGATCAGGAAAGTGGAAGCCATGGGCAATCCTCCCCTGCCTGCCGAAGAGATGGATGCGGAAGACCCCCTTTTTATCCTCTATACCTCCGGCTCTACAGGCAAGCCAAAGGGCGTGGTGCATAGCTGCGCCGGCTATATGGTGTTCACCACCTACACGTTCGTGAATGTGTTCCAGTATCGTCCCGGTGATGTCTATTTCTGCACAGCGGATATAGGCTGGATCACCGGACATAGCTATATCGTTTACGGACCATTATGTGCGGGCGCAACCACCCTGATGTTTGAAGGCATACCGACCTGGCCGGACGCAGGCCGGCTCTGGCAGATCGTTGACAAATACAGCGTAAATATCCTGTATACCGCTCCGACAGCCATACGGAGTCTGATGAGCTACGGTACGGAACCCGTACAGGCGCACAGGCTGGACAGCCTGAAAGTACTGGGCAGCGTGGGGGAACCGATTAACGAGGAAGCCTGGCACTGGTTTCACGAACATATCGGGAAGGGACGCTGTCCTGTTGTGGACACCTGGTGGCAGACCGAGACCGGTGGCATCCTGATCTCCAACCTGGCGGGGGTGACCCCTGCCCGCCCCTCTTTTGCCACCCTGCCTTTGCCGGGTGTGCAGCCGGTCCTGATGGACGAGCAAGGGAAGGTCCTGGAAGGAAACGGCGTGTCCGGCAATCTGTGCATCCGTTTTCCCTGGCCTTCTATTATCCGGACCACCTATGGTGACCACGAGCGTTGCCGTGCCACCTATTTTGCCGCTTATGAGAACATGTATTTTACCGGCGACGGAGCGTTGCGGGATGAGCAGGGCAACTACCGGATCACAGGGCGGGTGGACGATGTGCTGAACGTAAGCGGACACCGGATAGGAACCGCCGAAGTAGAAAACGCCATCAATATGCACGCCGGCGTCGTGGAAAGCGCCGTTGTAGGATTCCCGCATGATGTGAAAGGACAGGGCATTTATGCCTTCGTAATCTGTGAGCGCACGCATGACGATGAGCAACGCACCCGCCAGGATATCGCCGCGACCGTGAGCAGGATCATCGGACCTATAGCAAGACCCGACAAGATCCAGTTTGTGAGCGGGCTGCCCAAAACCAGAAGCGGCAAGATCATGCGGCGTATTCTGCGAAAGATAGCGGAAGGAGAGATGAATCAGCTTGGCGATACGACGACGCTGCTTGATCCGGGCGTAGTAGAGGAAATAAAAAAAGGAAAGATCTGATAACAAAAAAGGGAGCTTTCAGCTCCCTTTTTTGTTACGCTTCATCCGGCTGCGGCGTATACCTGAGGTAAGGTTTGACAATCTTCAGCCCTTTCGGGAACCTTTTCTCCGCCTCCTCGGTAGATACAGCCGGCACTACGATCACGTCCTCTCCCTGCTTCCAGTCGGCAGGAGTGGCTACACTGTGCTTCGCCGTGAGCTGCAGGCTGTCGAGCACGCGCAGCACTTCCATAAAGTTCCTTCCGGTAGAAGCCGGATAGGTGATCATCAGCTTTACTTTCTTATCGGGTCCGATGATGAACAGGGAGCGTACTGTCTGGGTGAGGCTGGCTTCGGGATGGATCATATCGTAGAGCGTAGCCACGGTGCGGTCTTCATCGGCAATAATCGGAAAATTGACCTGTGTCTGCTGGGTCTCGTTGATATCTTCCACCCAGCTATGATGCTTATCCAGCGGATCTACGCTTACCGCGAGTGCCTTTACATTGCGTTTGTCGAATTCCTCCTTCAGCTTTGCCGTCATACCCAGCTCCGTGGTACATACGGGAGTGAAATCGGCAGGATGAGAGAACAGGACGCCCCAGCTATCGCCAAGGTATTCATGGAAGCTGATGTCGCCTGCCGTAGTCGCTGCTTTGAAGTCGGGAGCAGTATCCCCAAGTCTTAATGCCATGATGTAACCGGTTTAATGATGATGATAAATATGAATGTCAAATGTAGGGATTGAGCGCACCACGGATTATCAATAAATGAGGAGTGGGTATTACTGCTAACAATAACTTGCATAAGTTCGTACATACTGTATCTTCGTAAACAGCGTTACTGTATTTCAAAAGCTTGTTCATGCGCTTCAGAATTCTATTACTGGCTTTTCTTCTGCTGCTCGGCGGGGCAACCCAGGCCCAGCGCCGGGTGCTGAACATGCCCGAGCATGACGAAAAGCTCTACTATTTCGGACTTACATTCGGGCTGAATTTCTCCCAGTACAGGATCAAGTATGCGCAGTCTTTCGTGGATACGGACACGTTTATGAACATCCAGCCGAAATGGAGTCCGGGGTTTAACCTGGGACTGATGGCAAACCTGCGACTGAACAAGTTCATCGATCTTCGTTTTATCCCTTCTCTTTCCTTTGCCGATAAAAAGATGACCTTTACGATGACCACGCCGGGCGGCGACAGCACTTCCGAGCGAAGCATCGAATCCATCTATATGCACCTGCCGCTGCAGCTGAAGTTCAAAAGCGACCGTATCCGCAACTTCAGGTTCTACGGACTGCTGGGCGGAAAGTTCGATTATGACCTGGCGGCAAACTCCAGGAGCCGGCGCGCCGATGAATGGCTGAAAGTCAGTCCGGTGGACCTGGGATACGAGATCGGTGTGGGCTTTGAATGGTACTATCCCAACTTCATCTTCTCTCCGGAAATAAAGCTAAGCCAGGGACTGGGCAACCAGATTTACCACGATAAGAATATTCCGCTGACAAATGCTATCGATGTCCTGAACACAAGGATGATCGTCATTTCCGTGCACCTGGAAGGTTAGTTCCGTTTTTCTTAAGATCATTCACGCCGACTTTACCGGCCATCACGATCTGTTCCCTGGCGGGTCCCGGGCAGAATGGCGAACAGGCTGCCGGCATCAGCAGGGGCGATAAGAAATAAGACAGTTATGGACAATCGCTTCCGGTCAAGGGCGATGCCCCATAGCATATCAAAAAAGCCACGGTTTCCCGTGGCTTTTTTCTGCGAAAATATTGCTATGATCAGGCGATCTTTTCTACCTGCATGTAGTTCAGCTCTACCGGTGTAGCGCGACCAAAGATCTTCACTACCACCTTCAGCTTTTTCTTTTCTTCGTTTACTTCTTCGATAGTGCCGTTGAAGTCGTTGAATGGTCCGTCAATGATCTTTACGGTTTCACCGACAATATATGGTTCTGCGAAGCCGACGCCCTGCTCGCTTACCTCATCCATCTTACCGAACATCTTGTTGACTTCGGATTTGCGGAGGGCGGTAGGGTTATCCTTTCCGAGGAAATGGATGACGCCGGAGACATTCTTGATCGTCTGGATCATGTCGTCCGTCAACTTGCCTTCGGTAGCTTCCAGCATGAGATAGCCGGGGAACAGGATCTTTTCACGCAGTACTTTTTTACCACCCTGCACCTTGAAAACCTTTTCTACCGGGCAGAGCACCTGCAGGATAGCATGGCTCCAGCCGTTGATCTTCACTTCCTTATCAAGATATTCCTTGGCTTTCTTTTCCTTGCCGCTGACTACCCGCAGTACGTACCATTTAGTTTCCTGGTTGGTAACAGCCTCACTCATTGTTGTCATGTTTACTTACCTAAGAGTTGATAGATGAGGGTGAGCACTTTCTCACTGGCAAAGTCCATTCCGAAGATCACCAGCGTGATGATCATCAGGGAAACGAGTACGATGATAGTGGTCTGCTGCAGCTCATCCCAGGAAGGCCAGCTCACTTTGTGAACCAACTCATCATAAGCCTCCTGGATGTAATTACCGAATTTGCTCATAACTCAATGCTGTGTTTGCTATTACCGAAATAAATTAAATATGTAGCAAAATAAGGGATTATCAGCACATTATCTAATCAGTAAGAGCAGGATTAAAATTGCACGGGCACCCGGATTCGAACCAGGATCAAAGGTTTTGGAGACCTCTATTCTACCGTTGAACTATGCCCGTATTTTAAAGTACCGTACCCGCCGGCACCCTGAACTTCTATAAACGAAAAAGTCAAAGTAGCCTTTGACCTTTTTGCGGAAAGCAAAGGTAAAGAAAAAGTTTTTGAATTTTCTAATTTTCATTGCAGGAAGGCAATAGCTTAATGTGCTGATGTGCTAATGTGCTGATGTGCTGATGTGCTGATGTGCTGATGTGCAATGGTGCAATGAAGTCGTAAATCGTAAGCGGGAAGGGAAATGGCTCAGTGGCGTAATGGCTCGATGGAGCCGTAAGTCGTAAGCCATAAGTCGTAAGCTGTGAGGCGTGAGGGTGTAAAGGCGTAGGGTTGCCCGACCTTCGCAAATAAGGGAAAAGCTCAGGTGAAGGAAGAAGGCTCATGATTGCTAATTCTTTTTCCGTTGCAAATTCGGCCCTCCAAAAGGTCATTTCCGACAGGTAAAAAGGGGTGTCTGACATTCTGGCGTTCGAATTCACCCCGAATCAGACCCGAATTAACCCCGAATGTTCCCCGAAGGTACCCCGAAGGTACTACGAAGGTACTACGGAGGTACTCCCCCGGAACTTAACCCTAGCGGCTGACGCTTTGGCAGGCGCTCTAATTGTAAAGTCGAGGAGGCGTAAAGGCGTAAAGTCGCGGGGAAGGTTGGTGCCTGGCTGCGTCTAATCGTGGATTTACATCATGCGTCCTTCTGCCTTCTGCTTCTCTGCCCGCTTAATCTCTAAAACACTCGCTCCGGACATCTGCCTACTGCTAACTGCCTACTTGCCCTTCTGCCCCTCTGCCCCTCTGCCTCTCTGCCTTCTAAATCTCTCTAATACTCACTGCTGACTTCACCTGCCAACTTTCACCCTTTCTTAAAACTCCAACTTACCTGATGGCATAGAGTTTACACTTTATATAACGAACCAATATATTGTGTTATGAAGTTTATATCCACGAGGGCGCACGCTGCCCTGGACTATATGATGGGAGTAATTTTGATCGTGGCACCGTTTATCGTCAATTTCGACAATAACGGGCCGGAAACCTGGGTACTGGTAAGTGCCGGTGCCGCCGTATGGGTGTACGGATTATGTACCAACTATGAATTTGGTGCGTTTAACCTGCTTTCTGTAAAAGCCCACCTTATACTGGATATTTTAGGCGGTCTCTTTCTTGCAGCTTCGCCCTGGATATTCGGGTTTGCCGACCAGGTATATCTTCCGCACCTCATCCTTGGTATCGGTGAAATCGTCTTTTCGCTATTCACGAAAACGGTTCCGGTGCATGGCGCCGCGTCTGAAGACTTCAGGGAGCACAGCCCTACGCACCACGGTATCCATAACGGACATTATACCCATGCACACTAAGCCGGCTCATCCCGTGACCGGAAAAGGCTGCCCGACAGGGCAGCTTTTTTACTTTACAGCCTGTGCCGTGGCATTTTCTTAAATACATTTTAAGACCCGGTGGCACAGACTTTTCTCTTTAAAACCCGAACTAAAACAATTTGTTATGAGATTCATACCGACCAGAGTACATGGAGTACTCGACTATCTGATGGGGATATTATTGATTGCGGCACCTTTTATCCTGGGCTTCGACCAGGGCGGTGCAGAGACCTGGGTGCCGGTGGTATTAGGTGCGGGCATGCTGCTCTATAGCCTGTGTACCAACTATGAGCTGGGCGCATTCCGCCTGCTTTCCGTACCCGCACACCTTATGCTCGACTTCCTGGGAGGTCTTTTCCTGGCAGCTTCGCCATGGATCTTCGGCTTTGCCGACTACGTCTACCTGCCGCACCTGATCCTCGGTATCGCCGAAATGGGCGCTTCCCTGATGACGAAAAGGGTGCCGGCACATGGTGCCGCAAGAGACAGGCGTCATGGCCGTTATGAGCATGCGCATTAATCATGCTTCGTTTCATAAACACTGACAAAAGGGACCACTGCGGTCCCTTTTGCTTTTTGCGGCAAGGTTGTGACAGGATGGTGCGATTGCCCCGGTCTCCACGCTCAGCCATAGCCAACCATCTTTACAGAACCGGGCCGCTTTTTCTTAACGATTACCCCTTCGGGGCTGCCGGCGTATTAAAATGGCAATATGAAAGAGGCGGAACAATATGCAAAAAAGGATCCCGGCTGATAAGCCGGGATCCTATAAGTATGGTCTGTATGATCAACTAAAGCTTCATGAGCTGGCGGGTAGCCTTCTCGTTGTCTGTGATCAGCTCAACGATATACATACCTTCCGGAAGATCTGTCAATGACATCGTAAGCCTGGCCGACTGCAGTTCAAACGATAGTTCTTTCATCAGCTGTCCGGTCATAGAGAATACCCGGACAACTGCTTTTCCTTCGAGCCCTTCACCGGTATACAGCGTCACCTCTTCGGAAGCCGGATTTGGCGCCAGCGTCAGCCGGAGCATGCTGCCTGTACCAAAGTCAGCAGCCTGTGCCGGGTCCACGGAAATCTCTTCATCGTTATCACCGCGGTAGACGGTTGCTGTGCTCGGCGATGCGAGCTTATAAGATTCCTGGAAGGTGATCAGCCCGCTGTTGCCTGTGAGCTTCACGACCACGATGCCAAACATCGGCAGACTCAACGCCGACCAGCCTGATGCCGCTGTAGCCTTGAAACTGTTGGTTACAAGGTTGTAGGTCCAGACAGTATCGGCAATTCCGGCGGCGGCGGTTAGTGCTGCCCCGAGCTTCACCCCAGAAGGGTAAGGGTTGCCGATAATTGCCAGCGAACCAGGCTCACCGCTGATCATCACCGGATAAGTACCCTGGTTAATGCTACCGGTCACGTCCAGCTTTCCGGCACCGGCAGCCTTATAGATCCGGAGGGCTCCTGCTTCCTCCCAGTTATCGGACAGGTTCTGGTACGCCTCCCAGGATGATGTGCTCACCAGACTGCCGGCTGCAGTTGCGCTGGTCGTTGCGGCATCGAAATTCCAAACGTTCTGTCCTGATCCGCCGGAGACATCGAGGGTGATATCGTCGTGAAGCTGGGAGAGCGGGATATTGCCGCTGAACGGATGTGCCATGATCCGGTTACCTGCTTTATAGGTCATTGCCCTTTCGATGGTCACGTCGCCAATAACAGATCCATAGACCGGGTTAATGGCCGCGGATCCTGTCGTATCGCTTTTCAGCGTGAGCAAACCGTTTGTGTAAAGTGTGCTTGAACTTGTAGCACTTCCGACATTTACGGCTCCGTACTGGGCGCCACCGTTGATGCTCACTGCCGACATGATCGAAGCTGAAGCCCCGCTGCTCAGGGTAAGGTTGCGCACCGTATTGGCGCCCGTCGTAAAGTACAGGTTATTATGACCTTCATTGCCGGCAACATTGATATTCGAAAGGCTGCCGGTAGAGAAGGAGCCGTTCCCGCTGCTATTATCAGAGTAGATGCGGCCGCCGACCTTGAGGTTCCGGGTTGCCGATCCTGAAAGATCATAGACAGAGCCGTTCTCCAGGTTCATGGCATTGGATACGGAGACGGTACCTACCGACTGGACCAGTGTTCCACCCACGACATTCAGGTCGCCCAGGTTGGCGGTTGCCAGTGTGCCACCGCCCACATAGGTATTTACAAACGGTACGATCTCAAGCGAGTCAATAGCAAGGGCATCATCATTGCCTGCAATATCCAGATCGCTGAAGCGTATCCAGATAGTCTGGTTAGCCGCCAGGTTCAGACCTGTGATCGATGCGCTGCGGGTAGCTGAAGGGAGCATGCCTGCCACATTGAGCGATGCCGCACCAGCTCCTGCAGAAAGCGAATAGAAGTTGATGTTGGTATTATTGTTCAGCGTATTTGTCGTGGCGTCTGTCCATGTAGCGGGAGTATTCGACAGGTACTGGTTGGCGCCGGTGAGCGAATAGGCGTCCGTGGAATACTGGACGATCAGCCTGTCCGGGTCGGCCTGGGTGGATGCGCCACCCTTGCGCCACTGTATGCCTTTGTAACGAACCAGGATACTGGTAATAACCTTACCGGTGTTGTTGCGGATCTTCACTCCAAACCTGTTACCGCCGATTGAGCCGAGCGATCTGTCGGACGCCGGGTAACTGCCGCCGCCGAAGCTGAAGACACCTTCGGTGCCATCGCTGCCTGTGTTATCGGCGATTGCCGCATCTTCTGAATGCCAGCCTGCGGGAAGTCCGCCGGTAATGGCAAGTGAGTCGAAGTCCTGGCTGTAAGCCTGACCTTCTTTCTTCAAGACTACAAAATCCATGTTTGTCCTTCTGCTGCCGATGGGGGAGCCGGAGCCATAATCCGTTACAGTAGTGCCATTATACTCGAAGATCCTAACATAGTACATAGTATTCGCAGCCAGGTTGGTCACCGTTACGGAGCTGTCCGGACCGTTGTATACTACATAATGCCTGCCACTGGTGCTGCCAGCCAGGGTGTCACCGCTGCCGAAAATATCGGAAGCGCTATAGATTGTGCTGTCAGCAGGGGCCGTATTGATGGTCGTAGCTGCCTTCAGCACAACAATCCTGTTATTTCCGTTGCCATTCGTCCATTTGATCTTCATGCTTGTTGCACCCACGTTCTCGAAACTGATATTCTTTGCCACGGTGTTCGGGGCTGTCAATGCGGTGGTTGTGTCTATCAGCAGTTTTGTTGAAAGGGTGTACAGATTTCCCGCGGTATCCCATTCGTATGCTGCGATATAATAATCAATCGAGGATTTGAGATCTGTTACGGTTACTGACCTTGTCGTAAGGTTGCCTGCGCTTCCTTTATAGACAACTCTCGCACCTCCGATGGTGGACAGCGTATCTGCCAGGAAAGAGACAGTCAGCGCGGCGGCGGAATTGTGCATCGGGGCCGTATAGTTCGTCCCGTCAACAGGATCGGTGCCGATCGGTGCGCCTTCCCGTACGAGGACGATAGCGCCTTTGCCATTACCATGTGTAAAGGTCGCTGTCAGCTTTTTAGGCGTTACGTTCGATACCCTGATGCCGGCTGTGGTCGCCGTCATGTATGTATAGCTGGACCTGTAGTTTTCAAAGCCATTGTTTCCGTTATATTCAATAACGCCTACGTAATACGAGGTTAATGGTGAAAGTCCAGTCACCGTCACAAAGCTGTCGGCACCGTTATAAACTATGTAGTGTGTACCTGAGTAGGCTGTCGCACCCGGATAACTGAGGCTGTCCCCGGCCGCGAATACCGTGCTGTGCGCGTAGGTAGTACTGTCTGCCGGCTTTGCCACAAGTCCGGTGTTGGTCAGCTTTGGCTTCAGCACAACAATTCTTCTGGAACCGTTACCATTGCCCCAGTTGATACGCATAGATGTCTCAGTCACATTATCAACGCGCAGCCTCTTTGCCGCCAGGCTCGGAGCACCCAATAAGGTGGCAGTATCCAGGTCCAGTTCCGGATGGTAATAATAGGTATTGGTGAGTGTGTCCCATTCATAGATCTCGAAGTAATACGGAACATCGCTGGTGAGATCGAGGAGGTTCAGCGTATAATAACGCGGGTTGCCGTCACCTTCCCTGTTCCGGTCGCGGAACACCGCATAGGCATCTCCCACTTTGGGAACCGATGCAGTATCAAACGACACGTTCTTATTGTAAGAGGATTGATATTCGACTCCATCCACAGGCACTCCGCTGATTGCGCTGAGCGGTTTGGCAAGCACCAGTACGCCACGTTCTTTGTTCGGATTGGTAAACCGGATCTGGATAGAGTATTTTGTTACGTTGCTGGCAATGGTTGCGGAAGTCCTCACCGGCATCTCCGTCACAGCACTGTACTTGATATTGCTGCCTGATCCGTTATACTCATAAATACCGATTGTATAAAGTCCGAAAGAAGCAAGTCCAGTCAGATCAACCGTGCTGTCCGTGCCATTATAGACAACATACAGGCCGGTGCTGAGTGAATCGCCCTGTCCGGGCACAGGGTTTCCGGTGTAGCTCGTACCATCTACCGGCGCGGATCCGGAAATAAGAGAGTCATTGACCTGCACGACAACAATCCTTCCCTGTCCGTTACCGTTCGTCCATCTGGCTTTCAGGCTTTCGTTTCCTATGTTCTCGAACCTGAGGTTTGACGCGAGTCCGGACGGAGTATGCAGCGTGGTTTCACTTCCTGTCAGCACAGCTGTTGTCAGATAGGAGGTTCCGTTTATGCTGGTGTCGTATTCATAGACCGTATAATAGTATTGCGTATTAAAATCCAGACCGGTTACAACCAGCTCTACCGTCGAAGGTGACTGCAGGCTGTTATACACGATCCTGGCATTGCCCAGAGCGGGAACGCCGCTGAACGATATCACGCTGTCCTCCTGGGATGCATATACCGCGCCACAGGAAGGGGAAGTGCTGGCTGGTGCGCCCTCGCTTACGAGCACCAGCACGCCATCGCCATCTCCGCGGTCAAAGCTGAAATGCAATGAGTCGGAAGCAATGGTTACCGACTGGTAGTTAGAAGCCTCTGCCGTCGGTGTCTCGTAGAATGCCACCGTGCTGGCATAGCTGATGCTGGCGCACTGATTTGCATCTGTCACCACCAGGGTATAATCACCTTCGTCTGCCAGAACAGGCGCGGCAATCTGCCCGCCCGCTATCGTATCTCCGTTGACATTTGTCCAGATATAAGTATAGGGAGCAGTTCCACCGGCAGCATTAGCACTGAATGTAATAGCTACGCCGGGACAGCTTGCATTATTGGCGACTGCCGATGCCGTAACCGGTGTTGTGACCACCAGGCTGGTAGCAGCCGTATTACTCACACAACCTTTGTCGTCGGTGATGACCAGTGTATAGTTGCCGTTATTGGCGGCCGTAGCTTCTGCTATCACAGGAAACTCGTCCGCGCTTGTATAACCACCGGGTCCGCTCCAGGCAAAGTTCAGGTCTCCGAGCCCGCCTGTATGATTATAAGAAAAGTTTACATCCGCGCCGTGACAGAGCCCGTTATTCGAGGCCGCCACGACAATAGGATCATATACATTCACTGCCACATCTTCTGTATCGCTTTTACATCCCAGATCATCGGTAACGACAACACGGTAGGTGCCCACATGTGATGCGCCCGCATCGGGGATCGTTGGATCGGCTCCCCCCGCGGTATAGCCACCCGGACCAGACCAGGCAAAGCTCGCATAGCTGCCGGATCCGCCGCTGGCAGTGGCGGAAAGCCTGATCGTATCGCCGCTGCAATAGCTCGTGTCCTCAGGACCTGCAGCCACGATTACCGCCAGTACGGTAATAGTCGTCGTATCGACACCGAAGCAGCCGTCTGCGTCCGTTGCCTTTACGAAATAACTTCCGCTTTCCGCCGTAGTTGCGGCAGCTATAGTACCACCAGCAACAGGTTCTTCGCTGGAATTGGTCCAGGAGTAGGTATAACCGCCGGCGCCGCCGCTTGCAGTCGCGAGCAGGGTAACGTCCGCACCATGGCAATAAGTGGTATCATTGGCCGCAACCGGAACTACCGGGGTGCTGACCGTTACGACTGTAGTATCCGGTGCGCTGCTGCAGCGTTCGTCAGAAACAACCAATATATAGTTTCCGCTTCTTGAGGAGGTTCCGTTCAGGATCTCCGGGTTCTGGTCGCCGCTGGTGTAACCACCCGGACCGCTCCAGGAGTAAGAATAGTTTCCGGAGCCTCCGGTCGCGGAGCCGGAAAGCGTAATGGTGGCGTCGTGGCAATAGCTGCTGTCATTACCTGTTACGGCAATTATAAGGCTGTCCACGCCAATATTTGTCACAGGAACATTGCTGGTGCAACCCCGGGCATCAGTGACCTCCAGGCTATAGGCACCCGCGTGCGCCGGTGCCGCATTATCGGTCACCTGCGGATTGGCAGTCGCGGCTGTAAAGTTCGGACCTGTCCACGCGTAGCTGTAGCCGCCGGCACCTCCGGTCGCACTACCGCTCAGGGTGATCGTCATACCGGGACAATAAGTCGAATCAATGCCGGCAGTTGCCGTTATTGCGCTGTCAACAGTGATCTGAACCGTATCCGCCGCACTGCTGCAACCGTTTCCGTCTGTGGCAACTACAGCATATTTGCCCGATTCGTTGGCTGTTGCCGCACTGATCGTGCCGCCGACCACAGGGTCGCCGCTGCTGTTAGTCCAGCTATATGTATAGTTACTGCCGCCGCCGCCATTGGCAGTTGCCGAAAGCTGGATCGTTGCGCCATCGCAATAGGTAGAATCCACCTGGGCGGTCACTGTTACGGGCGTAAGGATTGAGACGGCAGTACTGATCTGATTGAGGTTAGAACAGCCGGCGGCATCTGTTACCGTTAATACATAGCTGCCGTTCTGCGCTGCCGTTGCGCTGCTGATGGTTGCGGCAGAATCATTGCTGGAAAAGCCGTTAGGTCCTGACCAGGCAAACGTATACGGGGCAGTCCCGCCGTTAATATCGGTGGCAGCCAGTGTCAGGGTATTGTTTGGACAAAGTCCGTCGTTTACCGCAGTCGCTGTGATCTGGGTACCGATAGTCACGTCGGTGGTAGCGCTGGCTGCACAGCCTTCAGCGTCCGTAACGGTAAGTGTATAAGTACCGTTGTCAGCAGGCACTGCATCGTCAATGATGCCACCCGTCACTGTGTTATTCGACGGATCTTTCCATACATAACCTAATGTTCCTTCACCGCCGCTTGTAACGGAACCGGCAAGTGTCAGATCTGCCAGGTAACAGGCAGACTGCTGCGCAGGTACATTCAGCACGATAGGATCGAAATCGCTGATCACAACGTTCGGATAATTCTCGCTGCAGGGATCGCCGCTGACATTGTCCGCATATTCAATCTCCAGCGTATAGGTACCAGAGGGTAGATTCAGCGCTACCCCGCTGGCAGCTACCGAAGTCACATTGTTCGCGTCCGTCAGGTTTATAGACGTCGCTGCAGAGCCGCCGGTCACGGTAATCGTCACGGTGCCCTGGTTCAGGCCCGGGCATGACTTATCTATTGCAACGGATATCTGAGGTGGATTACTACACTGACCGGATGCCATAGAAGGCAACCAGCACACTACCACAATAGCTGTCAACAGCTTACATAAAAATCGCATATCAGGGACGTATTTGGCGGCAAAATACTTTATTAATATTCCAATGTCAACCTTTATCTGGAAAATTTTAAAAAGATAATATAGGGGTATTTTTTAAATCTGTATGTATAACGTTTAACTTCGGGTGGTGGCTGACAAGGATCCGGATGCTGCGCAAGTGCATGCCCCCCAACGGCCTGAGGGGTTACAAAAATACCTTTATCAGTGCCGTATAGGTTTCCTTAATACTTAATACCGGCTTATAAACGAAAGACGCTGCCATGCTCCAACCGTTTTTAACCGGGATAGATTAACATCAGCATCATAAAATACATGGTCTGGCATTTCCGGGCATATCATAAAATCATTAACTGTATTTTTTTAAATGCCGCTGCTTGTGATGCTCCCGGTGCAGGGTGAGCCGGATAATAGGAAACGGAGGAAGAACTTGCCGGATAGCGGGCTTACCGGCAGGAGAGACAGGTGCTCCCTGCTAATTGCATCACGACGCCGCCTGACCATTTGAAAGGCAATGGAATGAATGGTGGGAAACGATCAATACGGCAACCAATGGCGGCTCTGATGCCTTCGTTCAGATTATAAAATATTCCTGAAAACGCGTCTTCCCGGCAAATCCTATCTTCAGATCATGGAACGCAGGATCATCCATACCGCGGACGGCTCTCATAGTTTCCTGTTGCCTGCACAAGGGGTTACCTACCACAGCCGGTACGGAGCCCTGGCAGAAAGCCGGCATATCTACATCGAAGCCGGGTTGTATTGTCTGCTGCAACAGGCAGTTGCAACGCCTCCGCTTCGCGTTTTCGAAATGGGCTTCGGCACCGGTCTGAACGCGCTGCTAACCTACCGGGAAGCACTCCGCCTGAAGCTGCCGGTTTCCTATCTTGCCATCGATGCATTTCCGCTTTTCCCTGCAGAGGCTTCTGCCCTTAACTATGCTACTATCCTGGGCAATGACCAACTGAATCCCGTCCTGCAAACCATGCATTCGTTTGCCGAGGGAAAACTTCAGCTTCATCCCTTATTCTCACTTGAGCGATCGGCAATAGCACTGGAAGCCTGGGAGGCAAATACGGAGGTTGCTCACCTGGTCTATTTTGACGCATTTGCCCCGGATTTTCAGCCGGAGCTCTGGACAGAAGCAGTCTTCCAGAGCATGTATAAGCTGCTTTATCCCGGAGGTATCCTGGTCACCTATTGCAGCAAGGGTTCCGTCCGGCGGGCTATGCAGGCTGCCGGACTGAGGGTAGAAAAGCTGCCCGGACCGAAGGGTAAACGGGAGATCATTCGCGCGCGCAAGCCTGTATCATGACTCATACATTTCTCTTGCGATGAACTAACCCGTCTTTTGACGTTAGGAAAAAACAACAATTGTCCGTATTTTGATTCAACCCTTACCATTTTCCCGGCCTGCCGGGACATTATTGAAACAAAAGCTCTTGCCATGAAACTTAAATCAGTTATCATCGACGATGAGTCGATGGCCCGTTATCTGCTGCGTTCCCTGATTGATGAATGCTGCCCGGAAGTTACCGTTGCGGGGGAAGCCGAATGCGTTGACGAAGCGATCCCGATCATTGAAAAAGAACGGCCGCAGATCCTGTTCCTGGATATTAACATGCCGGAGACCAATGGGTTTGAACTCCTGCGCCGGCTTTACGACTCAAGAAAATATTACACCGTATTCGTTTCCGGTCATAAAGACCACGCACTGCAGGCGCTGAAGGAAGGCGCCTCGGATTTCCTGCTCAAGCCGCTTGATCCGGTGGAGCTGCGCAATGGCGTACGACGGATATATGAGGACCACGCTGCGGAGCTGACCAATTTCCATGGACTGTATCCGACAGAACTTGACAAGCAGATCACCATCCGGCATACCCGGGGGTTCCGGCTTATGCGGCTTCGGGATATCATCCATATAGATGCCAGCGACAACTATACGAGCATTCATCTCGCCGACGGCAGCAAGCTGATCGCAGCCCGCACACTGAAGGACATGGAAACGCGGCTCGCTTATTCCTGGTTCCTGCGTACACATAAATCACACCTGATCAACCTGTACCACCTGGTAGAGTATCTGACGGAAGACGGAGGTATGACCCTTATGAGCAACGGTACCCGGCTGCCAGTCGCCCGGTTCCGGATGAATGAAATCATGGAATATATTAACCGATGCTCCAACGACCTCTAATGGACCGCTGGCTTCGTCCTTTCCTTACCCTTCTCCTCCTGGCAATAAACGCTATTGCTTCCGGTCAGCAATTACCGCTATACCGGTTCACCGTCCGCGACGGACTTCCGCATTCAGACGTCTACAGGATCATGCAGGACCGGCAGGGCTTCCTTTGGTTCTCCACCGACCGGGGCATCAGTATTTACGACGGCAGGCAGTTCAAAAACTTTCAGACTACCGACGGACTTTCAGCACACACCGTCATGTCTGCAGCGCAGGCGCCCGACGGCAGCATGTGGGTCTCCACCTACGGCGGAGGCATCAACCTGATGAGTGCCAGAAAATTCCGCCGGCAACGTCCCGGTGCAGGCGTCCTCCCAGATTATGTGATCTTCTCCATGCCTGACGCTACCGGTGCCTGGGTGATCACGCGCAACCCCGGTATCTTTCGCCTGGAATGCGACTCAGCAGGTCAATACAAGGTAAGATCCGTACATCATCAGAACATATTCTTTCGCAAGATGGTGGCAACCAAAGACGGAGTCTGGTTCCTTTCCCGGCAAGGCCTGTACCTGGCCCTAAAAAATGACACGGTGCCCCGTCCCTTCATGCCCGATCAGTTTTCCGGCAACCTCCGCGGGATAGCGGAAGGAGCAGGCGATTCCCTGTTACTTGCAGCAGGAAACAATATTTATCAGGTCAAACCTGGAATCGCCAAACGGGTCATGCATTGTCCCGGAGCCGGAGACCTGTCCGATATGCTTCGTGACAGGAAAGGACGGATCTGGATTGCAACCATCAAAGGACTCCTGACCATACAGGAGAACAGGATCGATACTATGACCCGTAAGGCTGGGCTGGAGCAACTGATCATCAACGATCTTTTCCAGGACCGGCAGGGAAATATCTGGATAGCGACCCACGGATCCGGTCTGTATTGCATCCATTCGTTCAATATTATCAATTACCCGGTGGAGGAAGGTACGATCAGCAACCATGTAAAGGCAATAGCAATCGCAAAGGGCCGCGTATATGCCGGATCCAGGGGAACAGTTGCTATGCTCGAAAACGAAAAGTTCCGACCGGTAAAACTGGATCAGCTGGGCGCCGACGATTTTATATATCAGCTGGGCGACCTGGGCAGGCACCTGTTCGTAGCCACCCCGAGGGGGTGCCTGCTGCAGGACCCGCAGGGAAAAGAACGGATCATCGCTGCCAACGAAGCAATCACGGTGCATACTATAAACGGTCTTACCTGGATCGGCGGCTATAGTGCGGCAGGTATTTACAGGAACGGACGTTACCAAAAACTCGACACCGCATCAGGGCTTCACGGGAAGCGGATCAACAGCATTTGTTCGGAACCATCCAATACGATATACTTCGGGACTTCCGACGGTCTTTTCGCCTATGACGGGAAGTACCGGGAGATAGACTTTCAGGCTACAGGATTAGCCCGCCGGATCAACAGAGTGATCAGCGACAGGCTGGGACGACTATGGATCGCGACAGATTCAGGGCTTTACCGGCGAAGCATGAACACTGTCCATCTTTTTCCAGGCTTACCTGCCCACGAAAAATACACGGCACTGGCAACCGATGAGCAGGGCGCGATCTGGGTAGGAACCGCGAACGGACTATACCGGATCACTGAGACCGGAACCAGACGCTTTGACATTACGAGCGGGCTCATTTCAAATGAGATACTATCGCTTTGCATCGATCGCCCGGGCTCGCTCTGGGTAGGTACGGTAAATGGTATTTCGCACATGAGCACCAACGAAACAGCGGCGCTGATGGGTGCGCCGGACATTTACATCACTTCCGTCCACACCGGCGATAGCCGACAGCTTTTCCCCCGACATGTGACACTTCCCTGGAAAACCCAGGGGCTCACGGTAAGCTTTGCCGCACCGGATTTCCCGTATGCCGACCGGATCGAATACCAGTACCGCATTCCGGGTGTCATCAACAGGTGGCAGTATGCCTCGGCAGCCAGCGTGGATCTGACGCCACTTCCCGGCGGAAAGCACCTCTTTGAAGTACGAGCAAGGAAAAACGGCGGAAGCTGGGGGCCGCCCGCGCTGCTGCAGATCAATGTACAGATACCCTTCTGGCGGACACCCTGGTTCTATATTGCCGCGACGGTAGTTGTACTGCTGTCGTCAGCCGCGCTGATCCGGATGCTGATCCTCCGCAAAGCGCTGGTCCAGAAAAAAAAGGTTGATATCGAGTCCAGAATGCTTCACCTGCGGCACCAGGCTTTGTCTGCCATGATCAATCCGCATTTCCTGTTCAACTGCCTGAACACCATCCAGGCTTATATACAGAACAATGACCGGGACGCAGCCCGGACAGGTCTCGCGCAGTTCTCCAAGCTCATCCGAAGCACACTTGAGCACAGCCAGGAAATAGATATTCCCCTGAATGAAGAGATCAGGAGACTGCGGCTTTACCTGGAAATGGAACAGCTGCGGTTCGGGACACGATTGCACTATACACTGGAATGCCAGGTACCTGCCCCCGAAGGGATCACGATCCCCAATATGATCATTCAGCCTTATGTCGAGAATGCGATCCTGCACGGGATCATGCCCAGGAAGCAGGGAGGGTCGGTCTCCGTTGCCTTCCGGATGCTTGGTTCCGATTCAATCCTTACAGAGATCAGGGACACTGGTATCGGCCTGTCCCGAAGCAAGGATGAACGTGGACGGACAGAGCGCTCTTCCATGGGCATGAAACTTATCGGCGACCGCCTGATGCTGCTGGAAAAAATGACCGGAAGAAAACACAGTGTTTCCGTGACGGAAGTACTGCTGCCTAACGGGACTGCCGGCGGCACACTGGTTCAGCTTATTTTCCCGATCGGCAGAAATCAGACACAGTTTTCAGGACAGGTGCCAGACAAGAACAACCAGCTAGCCTAAACAGGGGGCGCAGTTCACCCATTTTCCCCCGATGCTGGCTCAATCTGCTGTTCTCGCGCCGGGAAGGGGGGTATCTTCACTTTTGATCGGCCGATCTGCTACCAACCTTTGAGCCCCTTCCGACATGACCTCCGGTCATGCCTGTAATTGCTTATCCATTCACCTAAAAAACGAAAGAAATGAAACCAGAAAACTGTTGTGCCCAGGGGCACACCATCTTCACACCCATTGTATCAGCACTGTTGCTGCGCATTACGTTTATTGTCCTGGCATTAGCCGGGCAAGGTCTGTATCTCAATGCATCCGCACAGGCCTGTTGCGGCGCCACATGTGGCGGTAATATGGTGATAAACGGGACTTTTACCGCGCCCTGCTTCACTGGTTACGCCTCCGATGTACCGTTATTTCCCTGCGCACCACCACCGGCGCTTGGCGGTCCCAACCAAGGCACCGAGGGTACCAATGCCGCCGTCCACAATGCTGCATGGGCAGGAGGCGAACACACCGGCATACCCGGCAGCCGCATGCTGCTCATTAACGGTCCCGTTCCGTTTCAGGGACCAAAGCGTGCCTGGTTTCAGACAGTCAATGTGGAAGCAGGCAAGGAATACTGTTTCTCAACCTGGCTGATGAATCCCTGCATCGGCTGCATTCCGCTACCAATCATTGAACTCAGAACGGGCGGACTTTTTGGTCCCGTACTGGCTTCCGTGCCGGTAGCCAATAACGGAATCTGGATACAGGTCTGTGGTATTTACAAAGCCGCGGTAACCGGCCCCATCGAGATTGACATCACCATCCAGGCGATAGGCGGCGGCGCGGGCAATGATATTGCGATTGACGACATCTCTTTTATGCGCAAGCCTCTGGACCCCGGGTTCACGGCATCATCCATGACCGTCAACTGCGGCGAAGTCATTGACTTTACAAGCAATGACCAGGCGGCAAGCACCAACCACTCCTGGGTTTTTGGCGACGGCAACAGCTCCACACTCGCCAATCCCAGTCATACCTACACATCGGCCGGAACCTATATGGTGCTGCACAAAGCGGACGACGGCTGCAGCAGCGGCGTAGACACACTCTATATCACAGTAAACTGCTGCACCACCCCGGACGCATCCTTCGGCACCAGCCCGGCACAGATCGGCTGCGGCACAACGGCGACCTTTACCAATAATGACCATACGCCGGGACTAACACATACCTGGTATATCAATGGGGTACAGATGAGTACCGACTCCACGTTCACATATACGTTCAATGGCTGCGGCGCCTTCTACGTAGACCATACGGTGAATCATCCCTGCGGATCATCCGCTACGGCAACCTATATGGTACTTATCGAGGCCCCGGACGGCAGCTTCTCCTATCCAGGCAACACGCCGACCTGCGGACAGACCGTTACATTCACCGCAGCCAATCAGGCAGCCGGACTTACGCATAGCTGGAAGGTGAACGGCGCTACCGTGCCCGGCACCACGTCAATGACGTACACCTTTGCGACTGCGGGAACCTATGTGGTAGAACACACGGTATCCAATGCCTGCTGCACAACAGTCGTAACGTCCGTGTTCACGGTAGGCTGCTCCGGATGCAATTGCAGCATCTGCGGCCCTAACCTGGTCACTAACGGCGATTTTTCCGGACCCTGTAATTGGGCGTACTCCTCAGATCTTACTTATGTGCCCTGCTTCGGCAGCACCTACCTGGGGCAGTCCGCATACTCGGAAAGCAATAATGCCCAGTACTACAGCACTGCCTGGGACGGACTGGATCATACCCCCGGCGGCGGCACCCGGTTTATGATCATTGACGGACCCGATGTTCAGCATGGTGCAAAACGCGCCTGGTATCAGAACGTGAACGTACAGGCAGGCAAAACTTATTGCTTTTCTGCCTGGGTCAAGAATGCCTGCATCGTTTGCGGTCCGGATCCGATCCTGGAGCTGCGCATCGGCGGGCTGAACGGCACGCTCATCGTATCAGATACACCGGCACGCGGCAGCGGTCCGAACGGATGGACAAAGATGTGCGGTACGTTTACGGCCACCGCGACTCAGACGATCGAGCTCGACGTAACGATTCCTTCCCTCAGCTATGCCGGCAACGACGCCCTGCTCGATGACATCGAATTCGGCGAAGCCTGCGGTTCCGGCGGCAGCGGAACAAAATCAAGACCAGTTGCGCAGTCTGTTTACCCGAACCCTGTAAGCAAGGGAGAGATGCTCTATACGATGTACCAGGCTGACAGCGATGGTACGATCCGCATACAGATCACCAATATGGAAGGAAGGAAAGTGATGGAAAAGACGCTGCAGGTCAAAGAGGGCAATAACCTGATTGACTTCAGCACAGGCAGCCTGCTGCCGGGCATGTACCTCATCTCGGTAACCGGTGGCGGCGAGCCCTATTTCGGGAAGTTCATCGTCAAATAGACTCATTCTGTTTCATGGTAAGTACAGGGGCGGCTTCTGCCGCCCCTTTCTGTACCCGTAACTTTTCAGGCGATGCGCCGTCATCGCCAGACCTTGCCTAAATCCGGGAGCGGTTTCACCCGTTTTCAACGTCATTCCCTCAATCCTCCGCAATCGGCTTTCCGCCGATCGTACTTTCATTTCCGGTCGACCGAATCTCTTTGTTTCACTTTAAAAAAAGGAGGGCTTATTACACGATCCATGAAAAAACATCCAGTCGTTCATCTTATCCATTCAACAACAACAAAACTTAACCACCAATGAACATCAAAACCATTTGCATTCCGGGGCACACCGGACAGCGATTACCCGGCATACAGGAAAGGATAAAAAATATCCCGGTATTCGTTTTGTTTCTGCTCACATTTATTGTCTTTCCCTGGCAGGGGCAAAAGGCATATGCCCAGGCCTGTTGCGGCGAAACCTGCGGAGCCGACCTGGTAGTCAACGGCAGTTTTGGCCCTGCGCCCTGTTTCAGCAATTATACCACCGATTTCAATCCCCTCCCCTGCGTGCCTCCGCCCCCGGTGGTCAATCCGCTGGAAATCACTGAAGGAAACAATGCCGCCATGCACAATCCCAACTGGGCGGGACTGGAGCACACCGGTACGCCCGGCAGCAGGATGCTGTTGCTGAAAGGACCCAATGCCGGACTTCCGGTGAAAGCCTGGTATAACAACTACCCGCTGGAGCCTGGAAAGAAATATTGCTTTTCGTTCTGGATCCGTAATCCGTATGTGCTGGCAGGCCCGCCAACGATCGTTGAAGTTCGTACAGGAGGCTGGCCGGGTGTCCTGAGGGGCGCTGCCCAGGCAATACCGAACGGACCCTGGACCCAATATTGTTTTACGCTGGATGCACTGAACGTTCCGGAGGAGATCGCAATCTTTGTTGTACCCCAGCCCGGACCCGGCAATGACCTCGCTATTGACGACATCACTCTTTACCGGCTACCGCTGGACCCCGGATTCAGCTTCTCGCCCAACCCCGTACCCTGCAACACGCCCGTAACCTTTACAAGCAACGACCAGACCGGCAGCACCACGCATTCCTGGACCTTCGGAGACGGAAGCAATTCCACTGATGCCAACCCAACCCATACCTATACCAGCTCCGGCACTTATATGGTCATCCATAAAGCAGATGACGGCTGCTCCGGCAGGGTGGACACACAGTATATTACTGTTGACTGCTGCCCTCAGGCTGACTCCTCGTTCAGCTGGAGCCCCGACCCGATCATCTGCAACCAGCCTACGCAGTTCACCAGCGCCGACCAGTCCGCTGCGAATACCCATACCTGGAAGGTAAACGGCAGCACTGTCAGCACCAGCACCAATATGAGCTATGTGTTCACGGGTTGCGGCACCTTCACGGTCGAGCATACGATCATGAACGATTGCGATACATCCGTGCTGACACGGGTCGTTACGATCAGCGCTCCTACGGCAAGCTTTACATACAACCCGAACCCTGCCGTCTGCAACCAGGCAATAACCTTTACCAGCAACGATCAGAGCAGCGGCAACACACATACCTGGAAAGTCAACGGCGCTACCGTAGGCACCGGCACAAACCTGACCTACACCTTCGCAGCATCCGGTAGTTATACAGTCGAGCACACCATCGCCAACAGTTGCTGCAGCGCAGTGGTCAGCCAGACTGTGAATGTTACCTGCTGTCCTCCGTCTGTGTCTACGTTTACATACAGCCCCAACCCTGCCAGCTGCAACACCCCGATAACCTTCACAAGCACCAACCAGAGCACAGGTTATAACCATACCTGGCGGGTAAACGGTACGGTAGTCAGCACCGGCATCAATATGACCTATACCTTTACCGTCTGTGGTACATACTTTGTCCAGCATGATGTAAGTCATCCCTGCGGCACTTTCTCCAGCACTACGCAGACAATCGATATTCCGGCGCCGAACAGCAGCTTTGGCTGGAGTCCTTTCCAGATCCCCTGCGGACAGCTCATCACCTTCACCGCTACCGACCAGACGCCAGGTCTCACCTATGCCTGGAAAGTCAATGGCATTTCTCAGCCGGGTGGCGTAACAATGAACTATACCTTCCCCTCAGGAGGTGCCTATACGGTGCAGCTTACCGTATCCAACGGCTGCTGCACAGTCACTACGACCGAACATATCACGGTTACCTGCGCAAGCTGCAACTGCAACATCTGCGGACCCAACCTGGTATATAACGGCAACTTCTCCCTGCCCTGCTACTCAGGCTACAGCTCAGACCTGAATTACGTTCCCTGTTTTGGCAGCACCTACCTGGGTCAATCCGCATTCTCCGAAAGCAATAACGCCCAGTATTACTCTACTGCATGGGAAGGACTGGATCATACACCCGGAGGCGGCACTAAATTCATGATCATTGACGGACCTACCAACTCTCACGGACCAAAGCGTGCCTGGTTCCAGTCGGTCAGCGTACAGGCCGGAAAAACTTACTGCTTCTCTGCCTGGGTTAAGAATGCCTGTGTGGTCTGCGGTCCTGATCCAACCATGGAACTGCGCATCGGCGGTCTGTACGGCACGCTGATAGCTACTGAAACGCCCCCCAGGGGAACCGGACCTAACGGCTGGACCAGGATGTGCGGCACCTTTACGGCTACATCCAACCAGACCATTGAGCTCGATGTGAACATCGTTTCCCTCAGTTTCCCGGGTAATGACGCGCTGCTGGATGATATCGAGTTTGGGGAGGCCTGTGCCGGCAGCTTTAAAATGAAGCCCGTAGCCGCTTCGGTTTACCCGAACCCGGTAACGAAAGGGGCCACGTTGTTCACCATGTACCCGTCTTCGAAGACTGAAACCGTTACCCTGCAAGTCACAGACGTGCAAGGCAGAACGATCATCCAGCGGACAGTACCGGTGAAGGAAGGCAACAACCTGCTTGACGTACCCACCGATACTCTGGAACCTGGTATCTATATGATCCGGGTTACCGGCAGCGGAGATAGCTTCCAGCATAAGATCATTGTGCAGTAAGTCTGTCTGTCGGATAAAAATAAAGGGCTGCAGTTGCAGCCCTTTATTTTTTTTATTATGAACGTAGCTAGTAAAGTAGGGCAATATCCCCCTTATATTCATGTACCACACCCTGCGGCGTTACAAACTTGCAGGTGTAGAAATAAGTTCCGAGCTCCGCCGGCTTGCCGTGCAGGCTGCCGTCCCAGGAATCATATGGACTATTGGTCTTAAAGACCGCCTCTCCAAACCGGTTTACGATCACAAACCGGTATTCTTTCATCAGGTGCAGATCCATATTCAGGAGCACAGGTCCAAAGCGGTCGTTCCGGCTGTCACCGTTCGGTGAAAAAGCGTTCGGGAAATATACTTTTTCGTTCCTGATGATCTTCCCGCAGTCCGTGGCAGAATCAACACAACCCGCGAACGTGCGCGCTATCAGCTTATAACAATATTCACCGGTTGTTGCCTCGGTAACGGAAGGACTTTGCGCCGAGGAGAATAATACATTATCTGCATCATACCATTCGAAAACATCGCCGCCCGTGGTCGTATTGTTCAACACAAATACAGGATTGTCGAGGAATACCGTTTCAGGAGTGACATCGAAAGACGCATCAGGTTTCGGATTGGCGACAATCGTAAAGCTGATCGTGTCATAACTGGGGCATATGCCTGTCAGGTAGCCGCTCAAAGTGTATTGTGTGGTGGCTGACGGCGCAAAAACAACTTCTGTTCCCGCTGCATTGACCGTCGTACCGGTTCCCGGTGAGAGCTGAAAATGATCATGAGCTGGAATGGAAAGCTGTATGGATTCGCCCGGACAGATCTCCGTATCGGATGGTCCCGTCAGCGTAAACATCTCGTTCCCGACTGAAATGGTGAAGCTGATCGTGTCTGCAGTGCCGCAGGCGCCTGCCGTTCCGCCGATGATCGTGTACGTTGTAGTAACGGACGGTGCAAAAACAAGCTCTGTAGAATCGGCATTGAACTGGATACCTGCCGCGGGCAGCACGGTAAGGTAGTCGTGCTTCGGCAGTTTCAGATGCGCGGTATCGCCAAAGCAGAGAACAGTTTTGACAGGAAGCGACATGTCAAAAGGCAGGCCTTTGTTCAGCATAGAGTCATGGACACGCATAAAATATCCGTCACTGGACCCGGCCGATACCATCTGGGTGCCGCCGAAGTTTGCCGAAACCCTGAAGAATCCCGCTACATAGAGCTGATTGGCCTTCCCTTTGGCAAGGGCATTACCGCGGTCATCATCATCTGGTCCCCCGCCGGTCACTGCCCATACCCATTTTCCCTCCGGAGTGATGCGGGCTACAAAGCTCTGTACCCCCATTCCGTTTACGGGGGTTAATATATTATCGCCGAATTTTGCATTCTCGTTGATATCGCCGCAGACATAGACATTACACTGATCGTCGGCCCATACATCATTACCCCGTTCCGATCCTTCGTCGCTGCCTGCCCTTTTGCCCCATACCGGCTTGCCTGTCTGCGCATCAATCTTAAAGATGAACACATCCCGCTTATCATAGTTCTTCACCAGCACGGTATCCATGATCAGGGAATCCCTGTGCTCGCCGGTGATATACAGATGCCCGTTCTTGTCGGAACAGATGCCGTTGCTCCAGTCGTCCTTGTCACTGCCGCCCTGGGTCGCCCATTTAAACACGCCATTGCTGTCATACTTCATCACAAAAATATCGTGACCTCCGAAGCTCGTGAAGGTCTGGCTGCCAAACTGGTGTGTTCCGTCAAAGCCGCCGGTTATATAGATACCGTCCGCGCCGTCCGAACAGACGGCAATGTCCCGTTCCACGTACTTGTTGGCATCAGGGTCCCAGGGCAGGTTGCCGAAGGTGCGGGCCCATTGAAACACACCGTTCTTGTTCATCTTTGTGATCCAGTAACTGTGCTTATGAGCGCCGGTGTTGTTGTTCGTTGCTGTTATCGGGCTGCCGCCAAGGTGCAGCAGGTCTGAGGTCATGAAACCGACTGTATAGATGTTGCCGGCTTTGTCAATGACCACGTCCAGCCCCTGATCGTCACCGTAGTTGTCGCCGCAGACAAAAGTGCCCCAGAGCGGCGTACCGGATGGATCCAGCTTCAGGATAAAACACTGGTCTCCCCACCCGAATGCATTACCCGTGATCGTCAATGGCGCCCAATTGATACCGGAGCCTTCCCAGTAGGTGCCAGTCAGCACACAGTTTCCTGCGCTGTCTACGTCCATACCGAGCACACGGTCATCAAAATAAGCTCCTCCGGCTTTTGCCCATAGACAGACCCCGTTGCTGTCCAGCTTTGCCACAAACGCTTCCTTGCTGGTGCTGTTAGCCACGTAACTAAGCGGCAATGCATTGGTGCCAAGGGTGATGTTATTGCTGAAATAGCCCGCTATATATACATTTCCCAGCCCGTCCGTCTTGATGCTGGTCACCTTATCGCTTTTGATATTGCCAAACCGCTGTGCCCATTGGATGCTCTGGGACCGGCATACGGTATGCGCCAGCAGGCATAAAAGAAGTAGGAGGAATGAAGATCTCATAAGGCTGTAATTGGATAAATTCAGTACGATAGACGGCTAAATCGGAAAAAAAGTTAATAAAAAATTCATTTTCATCTGTTCTTTTTTCGGTAAACGGGTCACCGAAGCGGAGCCGGATGCTGTTCTGCTTCTGGTTTTACTGACTGTTTATTAGCTTTAGTGGCTATATATGTCTCACGAGTAGATATTTGCTTATGAAAACTTTCAGTATTCTTTTCCTTCTGTTCATCCTTTTTGGGGGCCCAAGTGGTCTTGCCCAGACCGAATACCAGCTGCCGCCAGGGGAAATCCTCCAGCTTGCGGATGTGAAGGCACCTTCCCAAAGCTTTATCAGCCGCAACAACAAATACCTCGCACTTCTCGACCGCTCCCTATACAAGACGCTGGAGGAACTGTCCGAACCGGAACTTAAGCTCGCCGGGCTCAGGATCAACCCCGAGAATTTCAGTCTTTCCAGGGGCACTTATTATTCGGGACTTAAAATACAGCACCTGCTCTCCAAAGCACCGGTAGCTATAAAAGGGCTGCCTGAAAATCTGAAAATCCAGTACTTCACTTTTTCGCCAAAGGAAAATTATTGTGCATTCATCAACGCTGCTGCCAGCCGGTTAAGCCTCTGGCTGGTGGATCTGAATACCGGACAGGCCCGCGAACTCCTCCATGAAGGCATCAGCGCCACAATGGGTGCACCCTACCAGTGGGGACCGGACGAAAGCTACCTTTTGTGCCGGTACAAAGGCAGCAAGGCAAAAATGACAGAATTAAAAGAGCTGCCCAAAGGCCCCGCCACGCAGGATGCCACCGGCGTCAGGGCGGCCGCCCGCACCTACCAGGATCTCCTGCGCAACAAGCAGGACGAGTCCCGGTTCGACTACTATACTACTGCTTCCGTTATCCGGGTGTACACTGATAACAGAGCGATGCTGCCGGTACTCCGCGAGGCTGTTTATAAGAATGTATCATATTCTCCGGACGGCAGGTTTATCCTTACCGAGGAGGTGCAGCAGCCCTATAGCTATACCCTCACCTATGGCTTCTTTCCCAGCAAATTCAACATCTATGATATCGACGGAAACTTTATAAAGACATTCTATGAGCGGCCGCTGCAGGATAAGATCCCGGTAAGCTATGACGCAGTAGAGAGCGGCAAACGCCGGATCGCCTGGCGCAATGACATGCCGGCTACCCTGTACTGGGCTGTGGCACCTGACGGCGGCGACCCGGAGAAAGAAAGCGAGTTCCGCGACGAGGTGTTCCAGTCAGATTATCCTTTCACTTCCGAAAAGCGGATCGTACGCCTTAAGAACCGTTTTGCAGGCATAGAGTTCGGCAGGAAGGATCTTGCCGTAGTTTACGACTACTGGTGGAAGAACCGCAATACACGCACCCTGCTTATTGACCCTTCGACAGATAATGCCGCCGGAAAGCTGGTGTTCGACCGGTCTTCCGAAGACCTGTACAGTGATCCGGGAGATTTCGATAACAGCTATAATGATTGGAACCGCCCGGTGCTGAGGTTCAGCAAGGATGGCAGAAACCTCTACCTGCTGGGCGAGGGGTACTCCCCCGAAGGCAACCGTCCTTTCATTGACGAGTTCAACCTTGCCACCCTTAATACTAAAAGGCTCTGGCGCGCAGACGGGAAGTCGACCTACGAACGGGTGATCCGGCTTATCGACCCCGACAAAAAAACGGTGCTTACCAGTATAGAGAGTCCAAAGGTCTACCCTAACTATTATCTGAGAAACTACGGCAGCAACACAGCGCCGGTACAGCTCACCTTCAAGGAGAATCCATATAAAGCGCTGGCAGACGTAAGCAAACAGAAGATATTCTATAAAAGAGCGGACAGCGTAGACCTATACGCGACGCTTTATCTGCCTGCCGGCTACAGCAAGGAAAAAGATGGTCCCCTTCCGATGCTGATGGAAGCCTACCCCACCGAGTATAAGGATGCCGGTGCCGCAGGACAGGTAAAGGAATCTCCGCATGCTTTCATCAGCCTTTACTGGGGCTCACCGGTCTATTGGGTTATGCGGGGCTACGCAGTACTGGAAGATGCGCAGTTTCCGATTATCGGGAAAGGAAAAGATGAACCCAACGATACTTATATCGAGCAACTCGTCGCCGATGCGGCGGCCGCCATCGAAGCTGTAGACGCGATGGGTGTGGTGGACAAGACCCGTTGTGCTGTCATGGGGCATTCCTACGGTGCCTTCATGACTGCCAACCTGCTGGCACATTCCGACCTGTTTGCAGCCGGCATTGCCCGAAGCGGAGCCTATAACCGTACGCTCACACCCTTTTCCTTCCAGTCGGAAGAGCGCACCTACTGGCAGGCACAGCAGGTCTATAACCGGATGTCGCCTTTCAATTATGCGGACAAGATCAACGAGCCGCTGCTCCTCATCCATGGGGATGCCGACAATAACCCCGGAACCTTCACCCTTCAGAGCGAACGTATGTTCCAGGCCATCAAGGGCACCGGCGGCAGAGCGAGGCTCGTGCTTCTCCCTTTCGAAAGCCATGGTTATGCCGCCCGGGAAAATATCCTCCATATGCTCTGGGAGATGGATACCTGGCTGGAGAAATATGTAAAGAATAAAAAGCCGGTAAGCCTTAAATAGCCGGTGCGGCCGCATCAGCCGCTTTCCCGGCATTTAAAGCCGCTCACAGCGAGCTCCGTCCCGTAAGCCTGAGGTTTCCGGAAAACTGTTTGCCGGCCTGTGCCGAATCCCGGTGAGCTGCGGTATTAAGCACCGGCACTATCGCATCCCAGCTGCGGAAAAACTGATGCCCTTCTGCAGGATAGGCAGGTGCCGGATTGGTTGGCCGTTTATCACGTTCCTGCCAGCCGGAGAAATTCAAAGGAAACTGCAGGCTGCGGTTAAACGCGGCCACCATGCTGTCTGCGCTGTAGGATCGGGCGCTGCCGCTCCATGACCAGCTATAGCCGGAGTCATAGCCTGCAAGGTTTCCGCTGCGGTCGAAATAGCGTTTCTCATTCCACTGTTGCGCGGGCTGATCAGCAACGGCCGCCGTCATGCTGCTTTCCGGGGCTGCGTCGCCGTTTTTTCCCCCGCAGCCCGTCAGCCAGCACAGGGCTGCGAGCGCAATGATCATCTTTTTCATAGCACAATTGTTTTTGAATAAACCATGAAATAGTTATCAATCCATACTGAGTTGCCCCCACCTGCCATAGTCCTGCTCTGCATATGACTTGTGTTTTACCCGCTCGCGGTAAGTTCCGGTCCGCCGGAGCAGTTGAGCATCACGAAGCAGGCTGATCCCATAGACTACAGGAACGATAAAGAGTAATGCTGCCAGGACCAGCGGCGCGAGGATGATAGCTGCTGCAAGAAAATATCCGGTGGCGCCGATGATAACCGCCAGGCTGAGTAGTGAGGAAAAAAAAGCCGTAACCGGAGGCCTGGTACCTGATCTGTTGAATGCCATAACCTAACCATTTAATGTTACACCATAACCTTCAACAGCATGGCTGCATCAATTCCTGTTCCATTTCCATCTTTATTA
>Ga0196964_10000090_pt1 | contig 64264 bp, 98 predicted proteins | sample S1_10metaG_FD_148615 | JGI IMG/M metagenome (GOLD analysis project Ga0196964, IMG submission 148615) | Soil microbial communities from Anza Borrego desert, Southern California, United States - S1_10 | ecosystem: Environmental > Terrestrial > Soil > Desert | place: USA: California | collected...
ATAGGCTGCCGGTGGCGCGTCCGCACAGGTGAAGCGCACCCCATCTGTGATAAAGGAGAGGGTACAGTCGCCGTCTTTGACGTGCGCCGGATCTAGTGTAATCAGAGCTGAATCGGCATCGGTGGCGGCTCCCGTGTCGGAGTCGGCGAGATTGTCCCCGGAGGTTTGCGCAATGGCATTTTGATTGGTCCCGTCATAGCCCCCGATCCAGAGGCCGGCATGATCGACCACCGTGCCGTTGACCGTGCCGAAGCCGCCAAAGACGAACGCGCCCTTGGGCGTCCCGAATCCTGGCGAGGTGCAATTGACCGTGCCACCGTTCGAGGTCGGTAAGTCGGCCTGGCACACTTCAATGGAATTCGCGGCGAGGACCGGCGACGAGAGGCTAAGGAGAAGACTGAGCGCGAGAACGAACCGTTTCATTATGGGAGCCCCAATTTGCTGCGCACGAGGGCCGGGGTGTTGTAACCAGGGGCTCGCACTTCCGCTAAGAGGAAAATGGAATGGACGCCATCGAGATACATGGCCTTGCGCGCGATATCGATAGCCGTGGTGCCCGTAGGAGCCAAGGCGGCCAAGGCGTCGTATTCCGTGACCTCGGCGCCAGTGATGCCGAGAATGGCAATCACCTGGTCCCGCGTGAGCTTGCCCTCGATCCGTTGATGGTTCGCGGCAAAGAATTTATGGACGGAGATATTCGGTCCGGGCGTGACCCCGTCATCCGCCAGCCCCATGAGGCGCTCCACGAGCGCGGCCTGCACGAGGCCGGGAACCATGAAGAAGAGCACGAGCATCACAAGCAGGACGACACGAGGCATAGGACCCTCCTGGTTAGTCGCTCAAGGAATTGACGAGTAGTTGAATCAACGCCTCGCCGCGGAGAAAGAAATCCGTCAGCTGCACCGACGTAGTCAGCGTGGCGTCCACTTGACAGGCCCCGATGATGATGGCGTTCTCGGCGATGGTCCCGCCGATCGTGATCGCGGCCGACACGCCGGTCACTTCCCGGTTCGTCACCGCCGGCGTGAGCGTCACGGCTTGCTCGCCGATGGTTTGGTGCGCTTCGCCGGTATCGGTGCCAGGACGGTAGGATTTCCCGTTGCAGTGGAGGACGATATTGCCGGAGGGTGAGCCGGCATCGCTCACCCCCCAGAGGCGCACCGTCATGGTCGTGGCGCCTTCCATCCTCTTGGTGACCGGGAAGTGGAAGCTGAACCCATCGCTATTCGAATCGGTCAGCGTGCCCCAATACGCTTTGGGCTGCCCTGTGACCGGGTTCGTCAACGTCATCGTGGTGGTGCCGGTGTCCGCCTCGAGCGGCACGTAGAACGACGCGAGCGGTTTATAGCCACTTGCAAATACATAGCGACCGTTCGTGGTCGGGGAGTCCGGATCGAACGTGAACGCAGCGGCTCCCGCTTCAAGGTCGTACCAACTCCACGTGAAGCCATTGGGCACGAGCGTCCGCACGTTGGAGTCCGTACAGGGCCGAATCACCGGCCCGAGGGTGACATCGGTGTAGTGGCACATCGGCGTCACGCCGTCGCCGATCCGCACGGCATTCACCAAGCTATTCGCGCCGGTGATCGATTTCCCGACGGCAAATGCGGCTTGCAGGTCTTGCGCTTCGACAAGGACGTTGACCGGCTGCCATTCATCCTCGTCATCGTTCCAAAAACAGAGACTCCGGGCCGTGCCGCCGCCCTCCGTGCAATCGCCGATCGATGTTGCGGTGGTCAAAAAGAAGAGTTGGTCGGCAGTGGGGCTGGCCGGGAAGGTCGCGCCGCTGTCGACGCCGCTGCCGGTGCCGCCTCCACTCCCGCGAATGATCTGCGCGGAGACCTGTGAGGCGAAGAGCAGTGAGAACGCGAGAATCAGCGCCAAGAGTCGTTGCATGTCATCACCTCACCAGTAACTATCGCGCACGTTAGTCCGGCAACCGCATGGCTGGCATGCGGACCATCGCCCGCACCTGAAACCGGCAATGCCGATGATGGGCAGCCGGTTCATCCGTCTCCTGAAGCATCTGCAGCAGCGGAGCCGCTTCCGGAACATCCACATCTGGAGCCGCGACGGGCGTCGTCGATTCGGCCCAGAGGTCCTTGAACCAGGTCGTGAATTGGGTCGCCCAGGCCTTGACCATGCCTTACCCCGAATACCGCCATTTCAGATCGACGCGGTTCTGGGCGTTCGCCACGCTCGTCGCCGCGCAAATCGCGTCACAGGCCGGCGGCAGATAGATGTCCTGCCCGCCGATGTTCGTCAGCAAATCGCCGCTCGCAATGTTCACCGTGGACATCACGATGTGACCGAGGGTGGCGATGGTCGCCTGGCCCCGCGTCGTATCCGGCGCCGTGGTCGACTTCACGACTAGGAGGTACTGCGAGGGGGCCGTATACCCCAACGCCGTGAGGTTGCTGCGGCCATGCCGGTTCACAATAGCCGTGGCGGGCAAGACGCGATGCCAGTCCGCCGGCGCATCGAACCAAATCACCTGTTCGCCGGTATTGCCGGCCCCGAAAGACGGCGCGACATAGAAATTCTCGATCTCGGTAAAGTTGTTGGAGAATCCGGTCCCCGCCGTCACCTTGGAGTAATAGACCTCCCACGCGGTGTTGGCGTTACTGACTTGGGAGATGTTCAACGACACCATGTTGAACGGCACGTCACAGCCGATCGCGAAGCCGTCGTTGTTCGTCCCGACCGTATCGAGGTTGAGATCCCCCGCGTCCGCGTCCTGCGCGTCCGCTGTGTCGTCGGTCAGCACACTCCCCGCGGCGTAGTTCGCGTCCGTCCAGCTATAAAACTTCCAACAGGAGGCTTGGATGCGGCCGCCAATGCCGAGCACGGCCGCCGAGCCGGCTCGGTTGTGCAAGCTAAACTCGCCGATGACGAACCGCGTCCCGTAGCTGTGCTGCGGCCGAGTCGCCAGGGTGATCAAGTCCGAATGCGAGTTGAGGAACTTGGTCCCCCAGGCCTTACTGACCGTCTCGTAGGCGTAGCGCATGGTAGGTCCTTTCTCTAACTATCGGGAACGTTATCGCCGAGCCCGGCTGGTCCGGCGCCCACTGCCGGCACCGACCAATTGCCGTCCAGGCTTCTCGTCCTCGTCGTCCTCGTCTTCCGCGCGTTCGGCGTTCTGGGCTTCGAACTTCCGGCGCTCTTCGGCCATTTCAATTTCGATATCGCTTTTTTCGGGAGCCCGTTCCACGATCGAGTGGAACTGCGGCGTGGGATGCCATTGCCGTGTGGGTTCATCGATGATCTGCCCGTTCGGCAACTTGCGTTTTTCAGTATGCTTAAAGTCCAGGGTGTAATAGCCCGACTCCGGACGCCCGGGATCGGCCCAGACCGCCCCTTCCGGCAAGCTGAACGGCACCGCGCCCGGGACCGGATTGTGCTGGTCCTGGCCATAGCCGTCGCCGTGGGAATTCACCGGCCCAGCTTGGTTGATGGAATCGGCCATCGGCTCCAGCGTTTGCTGCATCGCTAAGAGCATCCGATCCACGATGTTATCGGGGATTCTACTGATCAAACTCACAAGCTGATCGCGCGAGGATTGCCCATCGTTCAAGGCCGGTGCCCCGCCCTGCACAACCGGCGTGGGTTGAATTTGAAGCGTCTTGATACGATCCAGCCACTTCTGCACGTCGTCCCTCGTCCCTGCATCGAATTCCGCCACTTGCTCGATGCTCGAAATAATGACGGCATCCCGGCCCTTGCCGAATTGCCATTGTCCGTTCGGGAGCTCGTATAACTCCTTCACCGTCATGTTCCCCTTCTCTCCGACCGCCACCTGTACTGACCGCTTGACCGTGAAATCACCCGCTAACCGTTGCATAGGTCCTCCGTTGGGTAAGGGATAAGGTTGATCCGATGCCCAGCCGAGGCGGCCAAGACGAGCCGAAGCTCGTCCTGGCGCGTCCCATGCAGCCCGATCGTGAGTGATCGTTCAGGCATCGGGGTTATGTGATAGCGATCACCAGTGTGCCGCCATCCGTGGCACCGACCCCGGAATCATAGTTCTCACTGATCTCGGCCTCGCCCGCGTCGAAGTTATCGACGAGCTTGGTCACCAGTGAGCCGGCCCGGTTATCGTGAATCCAGACACCTGAGGCGAGTGACGCCCCGGTGCCATCGACCCCGACGGTCATCGCCGTGCCGTAGCACATGAACCGGTTCCAGGCGATTTCGAGGCCCTTGGTCGCGGCTCCGCACAAAACCGCTGCCGCCCAGGTGCCCGCGTTGTTCTGGAACAAGCAGTCGCGAATTACGGAATCGAGCAGGGCCGTCGCCGTAATGGCGGGCCCTTGGGCTCCGTCAGAGAAGAAGCGCGAGCCGCGAATCGAGACGTAGCTCGCCGCCCCCGTGGCCGCAATCCCGATGGTCGAGGTATGCGCGGCTGGGGTGTAGAGATCGAAGTGGCACTTGTCGACCAACAGGCCGTTGGCCACTGCCGAGAAATCGATGCCCTTCGCTTGCGTGATCGGTCGGATGGTCAAGCCGATCAAGGCGACGTCCGGTGCCGTGATATTGGCGATTTCATCCCCGGCGATGCTGGTCGTGAGAATGGCGCTCGGTGCTTGCGCATCGAGTCCCATCCACGCCTCAGGGCCGAAGATCTTCACGCCCGTTTTGTTCAACGCGAGGGACGCCGTGGACACCGTATGGGTACCCGACATACAGAGGATCGCATCCCCGCGTCCGTCCTGACAGGCATCGTGCGCCAGCTTGACGGAATCAAAGACGTAGGGATGGACGTTGCGCGCCCAGCTCCCAGCGCTGCCAATAGAGAAATCCGAATCGTAGGCTGTCGTCGGTGCGACGACATGCACCTTCCCCGGGACGGCATATTCCAACCCGGTCCATTTGCCTTCCCGCGACCGATTGAAGAGGTACCTATCGCGAACGTACATGCCAGACATGGAGCCTCCTTCTCATGAATCAGGAGGCGGATAAGCCGCCCCCTGTCATGCCAAGTGAACGGGTTAGGACACTTCGAATCCGGTCGACAGATTCTCGAACTCTTCCGCCTTCGGGAATCCGAGCACGAACGCCAACGCTTCCGTCCCCAACGTGCAGGCCGTGGCGACATCGACATCGATGCTGTTGCCCGGGTTGACCTGAATCGGCGAGCTCATCCGCTTCCAATTGACGGCGCCAATGGCTTGCGCCGTGGTCGCATTGGGCGCCGTAATGGTCCCCTGCGTGCCGTCCAGATTGGCTGCGGTAATGGTTCCCTTGGCGTTGATCGCCGGGTACAGATCGAAGTCAATCTTCGCGGGCGTGGTCGTCCCGGCCACCCCGAAGGTGAATCCGATGATGTCCACCAAGAAGTAATCGAAGACGTTGAATTGCCCTTCCGAGCCGGTGCCGCTGAAGTCCATGACGCCCGCGATATCGGGATGGAGCCAGCGTCGGCTGTCGTCGCCGTAGAGTCCGCCCCTCAAGGCGGGGAGCGGATTGGCAAGAAATTCGAGGCCCAATGCCTGCCGCATCGTCCGCATCGACGGCGCCCACCATTGGCGGGCTGTCACGCGATAAATGTCGCAGGCCAGGGGAATGTCGCTCTCACGCTGCACGAGCTTGGCGAGCGGTGCCGCCACCGCCCCTAAGACTCGCCACAGCCCGTTGAAGTTGTACTTCTTAAACATGATCAGTCCTCCCTCAAGAATGGATGAATGTCCCGCGTCCTCCTGACTTACTTTCCAGACAGTGAACTAGGACGACGTGAAATAGACGCTGCGTGCCTCGCCATCGTTGGCGCTATCGCCCCACACGTTGGCAAAGCCCAGGACCCCGAACCAGGCCACAGCCCGCTGACGGCCGAAGTCCGCAGGAATGCCGGCCAACAGCTCCGGCGCTTCCACCTCGGCCAAGGCCAGGATGTCATCGCCGAAGAAGATCGCTTCGCCGACGGCGCTGCCCGTGCCGCGTTCCGTCAACACGTTGTCGTGATCGACTTCGATGAAGCGGACCTTCTCGATCTCCCCGATTTCGGCGTTGTGGAACACTTCGCCGGGCCGGAGATACTGCCGCCAGGAATGAAACTCGGGATCGTCCTTGACGCCGCGACAGGCTTTCGTGGACGCCAAGCACATATAGGCCTGGCCCTGATACGGATCGACGTGGAGCGTCTTCCGCATGTAGTCGCGGATCAACTTCACGTGCGCGACCGTCATGTTGTTCGTCCCGGTCACAGAAGTCGTGCCGGCATCGGTCGTGAACGTTCCGCCCACGGCGCTCGTGGGGCCGAAGCGGATCTGACAGGACTTCATGGCCGTCCCGGCCACGGTGTCCAACGTCAGCTTCATCTGCTTCTTGAGCGATTTCTGAATCGCGTTTTCCGGGTCGAACTTATTGAGCAACTGCACGAGCCGCGTGTAGCCCACGCCGCGGCCAAACTCGGTGACGGTGATCGATCGCGTGGACATGGCCATCTGATCGATCGGAATCTTGCCGGTTTGACTCAGGACCGCCGACGTCGGCTCCGCGATGTTGCGGATGCGCTGAATCGTCACGGACTCGCCTTGATGGGCCCCAAAGCCCGGTTCTGGCCGCGCAAACTGCAGCACCAGCGTTTCCGCGATGCTGGCGTAGCGCAGCTCCGAGCTCAGCGCATGATTGCGCGAGACCCCTGAGGTAATGCTGCCACTCCACTCAAAATTCCCTGCCATGATTCAGTCCCTCCCTGGGTAAGGCCAGGCCGTGACGAGGGCTTAGCGGGTCCGCAACATTCTGGCGCTGTCTCTCAACCGCTCTTTCCTTAAGCGAGCGATGTCAGCCAGAGAGGAGCCAGGGCCTTCTATGTCGTCCCCGTCGTCCTCCTGTCGGCTGCCGCGCCGTGTCGTGGCGGTTTCGCCAAGTACGCCGTCCTGGTCTTCCCGGTGTCGGCGTTTCTCGTCCTTGAAGGCTTGGCTTGATCGTTTGCCTCTCATCAGTCGCTCCTTGAATTCCTTCACCAGCTCGGGGATCTGCTCGGCGTCCGGCACCCGCTTGAACCAGTCCCGATCGGTCACGAGCTTGCTGGCCGCCATGTCCTGAACGAGGTCAAGGTATTCTTGGGGCAATCCTTGCCGTTCCAGTTCTTTCAGCGTCAGCCGCTCCGACCGTTCGGCCTGTTCCTCGCGCGTCAACCGTTGCTCGACCACACGGGACGAGCGTTGATCGATCTCCGACATGAGGCGTTCCCGCTCGACCCTGAATCGCTCTTCGTTGTGCTTTTCGATCAGCGCATACACTTTCTCCGTGCGTTCAGGATCATCGTTCGCAATGGCCCTGACCTTGGCGGCCAGTTCACGGGCGCGGGCTTCGGCTTGGGCGTTCGCTTCGTCGGTTTGCCGGTTGACATCCTCGCGGGTCTCCCGTTGCTGTTCGATCCGCGCGAGCCTGGCGTTGAAGTCTTCAATGAGCTTGTCTTTGCGTGCATTCTCGGCAATGAGCCGATCGCGTTCTGACTTCAGTGCGTCATAGGCTTTCGCCGATTTGTCAGACTGGTCAGACCGTTTGCCTCTTGGCTGGTCGTCAAGGTCGTCGTCATCCAACCGATCGTCCTCGTCGACTATGTGGGTGTCCTTCTCCTCAAGGTCTTCCTCGTCATCGACGGCAGCGGACCCTTTCGGATCATCCCGATCGATGGTCAACAGGTGAGCATGGCGATGGATGTCACCAGCGGCCCACCCTATTTTGCGTAACAACGTGTCCATGCAGTCCTCACGTACTCCGTGGAAGCGGCTTACTTTCTGGAAAGTAAGCAATCGACACGGGTGAAAAAGTTAGCAGTCGCCTTTCATCTTCTTCTGCTTCCAAAACGGGCTCTTGAGCGGATGCTTCTCGAGCCGTTTAGTGCCCGGATCATGTCCGCCGTTCGTGTTCATCGATCCACTCGGGGCTGCGGCTTTGCTCATCTTCATGTTGTCGCCGTAGTCGGCCATGGCGCACTCTCCTTTCTTGGTCCGCTTAGGACCAGGGTTGGGTATCGCCCACCGCTTCCCGCACTTTCTTGTGCGCGGCTCTGCGAATGGTCGATTCGATAGACCCCAGATCACCAGCCATGTCGGTTATCGCCCTCAAGACACCCAAGGCCTGATAGCGAATGGCGAGGGCTTCCACTTCGGTTTTGTCCGGATTCATGAGTTCACTCATGAGGCCGATTACGGTTCGCTCAAACTGCCGGACAACGAGCACCTTCGTGCCCTCATCGAGCATGGCCGACTGCAACTGGAGCGCTTCGCGTTTTTCTTCGACGGAGTTCATAGGCCTCCTGCTTGGGGCTGGCTCGGGGCCGCGCCCGGTTGTGGTGCTGGCTTCTGAGCCGGTGCGGCCGTCGGCTGCCCGGTCGGGGTTGCGGTGCCCGGATTGTTCTGTCCGCCCAGCAACAGACTATTGAGCAGCATTTCCTGCTGTTGCTGTTGCTGCATGAGCTGCATTTCGTCTTCGCTCCGGATCGTTTCACTGGCGTCCAGCGCGTCCGCCATCTTCCGGATCAACACGTCGTCCTTCGAATACGGCGCGAAGCGTGGGCTCTCGGTGAGCTTCACCATGTTGATCAGGCGATCGATCAGCTCGGACTTCTGGAACATGATCGACACGCCGCGGATTTCGATATCGGTCTCCTGTTTCAACGCTTCGATGCGATCTTCCGGAGACATCATCGCGATGAAGCCCAACAGCCGTTCGTGCTTGCGCCCCAAGACTTGGATGTAGCTGGGGGAATCCCACGGGTCCCAGTACGTCGTCAGAATGTCCTGAAACATTTCGATGCACTGCTCGCCGCCGTACTCCACGTCCCGGCCAATGCCTTCGAACACGCCCATGGCTTGCTGCGTTTTGATCTGCACTTCGCCTTTGGTGATGTCCTTCCGCTCGCCGGTTTCGCCCTTGAGCAGTTCGGTGACGAAGACCCCGTTTTGGTACAGGTTCCCGGTCAAGGCCATGAGCTGTTCGACGATCGGGAGAAAGTCCTTGTCGGTGGGAATCAGCCGGTAGGCGTCCCGCATGCCGAACTTCATGGGCTTGGTGCAGCCGGGAAAGAGTTCCTTGTCGGCAGGATTCAGGAGCTTCCCTTCATCGACTTCGTAGGCACCGTTCAGCACGAACGACAGCTTGTCCGCCGTCATCGAGAGCAGGTTGCAGCGGAATTTCCACATCTTGAGCATGCCCTCGTTGAGCGAGTAGCCGTGGAAGTTCCGCAGGTGTGGGATCGCGGCGAATTGGTGGATCGGCCATTTGATCCGTGGAAACTTGACGGGCTTCGGCTTGGCAATGACGGTGCGGTTGGCCACGGTGAAGCGGCACTTCGGAAAGCGCATCTCGCCGTTGTGATCGAGCACCCCGCCCCAAAACTCTCGGACGAAGACTTGCGGCCGGAACCGGTTGGAGTAATCGACCAAGCCCCGCTGCCGGCGTTCTTTCTGCCGGGTCCATGTGCCTTCATCGCCCTTGTCGCGGAGACAATTCCTGACGTTCTGGTAGTAGCCCTTCTCTTCGCCATCGAGCAGGGTGTAGTAATCCACCCAATCTTGATGCACCAAAAAGAGGCCGGATTGCGGCTCTCGGGACATGGCGTCGACGTCGCGGCGAATCTTCCAGGGTTCGATTTTGATGGTTTTCAGACCCTCGATCCCGTTCTCGTCGACGCTCCATATCCCTTTGAGCGCCATACTCGTGCCGACCGAAAAGGCCATTTCGGTCAGGTCCGGAAAGGTGTGCGTGAGCTTGACGCGCTTGGCCCACCAGCGGAGCGCGTCCTGCCAGAAGTCAACCTTCGCCATCACCATCGGGTCCTCTTCGAGTTCCGTGGTGACGTTGATCCAGTCGGGCCGATCGACGATCGCCTTGCGGACGAGCATCTTGGCTTGAATGGCGGTCTGGAAGGGTTCGTTCGTGGTGATCTTGGCTTGCCAGTCTTCCTTGAGTTGCAGCTCGCGCATCTTGCCTTCGTGCGCGTCCCACAGTTGTTCCTCAAGCTTGATGCGATCTTTGTAGACGGATTCGGTGTGGCGGACGCACTCCTCGACATATTCGACGAGGTGGCCATCGGGGATGTCGTCGGTCTGGTCCGCAAAGAGTTCTTCCAACTCTTCGTCGGGGAGATCCTGCAGCTCTTCGATGGCAGCGGCGAGCGCGGCGTCGGTTTGTCCAAACGCAGCCATTAGTGCTCCCTACCCACGGTGATAGAGTCCTCCGCGTAAATCCCGCTCCAGCTGATCCGCTTGCATGGCATGCCCCAGGTTGCGGAGCTTGATGTCACTGATACAGCCAGTCACGGGAGGATCGCCTTGGGCCGCGTACCAGACCTTCGTGCAGTTCCCGCACTTCAGGACTTCCTTCTTGCCGTCCTTGATCGCCCGAATTTCCTGATAGCCTTGAACCCAATCGTGCCGGCCGAGTTCGCGTCTGATATTCGCCACTGGGATTTCCTCTAGAGGCTCGTTTTGGGCAAAAAAAAGGAACGGCCCGCCAGATCCCCCGAAGAGGACCCAACGAGCCGTTCCTAGAACAATACGTCTGGATTAGGCTAAACTAGTATTTTTTCTTACCGCTCTTTTTTGTCTTCATCGCTCCTCATCTTCGCTAAACTTCTTCACACGAAATTTATTGATACTTCCTCCAGTACCACAGTCCATTTCAAACGTCAAGAACATCTTGCCTTGAATCATTGGCAGATTCGAAAACTCATGAATCACCCGCTTCATGAACTTCTCAGGCAGTTTCATGGTTATAGTTTGAGATCGCTCTTCCAGTGACCACAGTTCGGACAGTAGGCCCCGTCCGCATGGATGTGAAACAAATCGTTCCCGCACGAGCAGGTGAAATGCGGCCCAGGGATTTCCAAGCGATAGGAATACGTACCCATCATGCTCTGGCAGTTCGGACACTCCAGCCAGGTGGTACCGACCGGCGCCACTGCGACCCACTTATGCTGACACCGCACGCAATGCGCCTTCCCGCTGACATGCGGTGTCCGGTTCTCGCGTTCGGCTTGGAGGTCAATCACGTCGCCCATTATCGAAAGTCCACCTTGCTCGCATCTTCAGCCTCTACTGCCACCATGAACTTATGAATCTGTATCTGCGTGTCGATCGGCACCTTGGCGTGCATCATGGCATCAGAGAACACACCGAGCGCATAGTATCGCCCACGAAGGAAGCCCTCTCGGTACCGATCCGTGATGCCAAACAGCCGCATGAGCAAGCGTTTCATCATCGACCCTTGATCTCGACAGTGATAGACCGACCGTAATCCTTCACGGTCAGATTTTCGGGCAGGCTCTTATCGACCTTCTTTCGGTCGGGCGCATCGCCAAACCAAAACTCGGTCGCCTGCCCCTTGTGATGCACCGCAATGGTGACCGTGGCTTTCCAATCATCGAGGTTCCGCCCTTGCATCTTTAATTGCCGACGGGCTTCCTTCACGATCCGATTGACCATCGCTGTCACTTCGTCCCGTAACTCGGCGTCCATTTGGTCCTGGCTTATGCAGACATTCTTGAGATTCCCGCCCGGCGTGAGATCGCGTTGCACACCATCCGTGATAATGGGATAGCGGCCAGGCAGATGCACCTGTCCGCCAATCACTTCACGGCGATCTTCTGACGGCAGACCGCCGACCGTGAGGGCTTGCTCTGGGCTGGGGAGTTCTTTCATCGCGTCTTCGCCGTGTGTCGATTGAAAAAGTCCCACAGCGGTTTATTGTCCTCGGTCCACGTGAGCGAGACTAAGCGGGCCAGCCATTTGCGCCACCCGCTGTTGGCTGACACCACATAGATCTCAATCGGTTCGTCTTTATGAAAGACATATGTGGTGGAGAGCACGCGATAGTCCTCAATGGCATGCTTGGATTCTTGAATCGATGTCCGCACAGAATCATAGAGAAACGGACTGACCCGTATCCTTCTGAACGTCTCCTTGTCGTCTGGAAACACCCCTGCTGTCGCTCGACCATAGAGTTTCATAGATCCCCCACCCTCGGCGTCGGTTGCCGGTTATCCGCGACCCAGACTAATTTTCCTTTGTGCATAATCGTCATGACTGTTCGCCTGTTCGTCGGCACGCCATTCTCGAATTCTTCCAGATAAAATGTGCCATCGTTGTTGAGGCCATAGGCGTAGACCGTCCCGTTCGGCGCGGTCATCATGACGTACTCGACGGTGCCATACGCCACATTCATCGTCCTGGCAAACAGGCCAAAAGCCGGGCTGAAAAACTCCCACCGCTTGGCTACAGATCGGTTCGGCGATACGAAGACCGGCTCTTGAATGATTCCGTTTTTGTCCACATGAGACGGCAAGGCATTGAGGTCGTGATGCGAACTCAGCGTTGGTACATTGTTCGCGATGTAGAGGTAGTAATAATCGAATGGCACACTTAATGAGGAGGTCCGGTATGCCCGCATGCGAAACGCCATGGCTTACCTCTTCTGTTTGACCGGCTTCACTTCACCGCAATACTTGCACTGGATCGACACTTCCTTCCCGTCAAAACTTCTCCATCGTCCATGGACCTGTTTCCAGCATGCGAGCCGTCGCCCCCGACCTTTCTGCTTCCACTTGCCATGGAGTGGCTCTTCCACGAATCGTATGTTCTTAATGATGCCGATTTCTCTAACCACCTGCATCGCCATTGGCTCACCTCATGTCGTCAATGAATCGAACCCGCTCAATGACTCCAATTTCTACCCCAGGTCGTCCGTCCGGTGTCGTCCATCGAAACCCACAGATCCGGCATTGCTTGAAATAGCCATGATACGCTTTGAAGAACGGCCGGCCCCGATGACAGAGCAGCGTGCCGCCGCGCCCCTTCAACCGCCATTTGCCGTGGCCTGGAGCAGCGTTCATGCAAGCACCAGCTGATGAAAGGCCTCGCGGAACCGGCTTATCGGAATCTGCGGGTTGGCGAAGGCAATGCGATCGGCCAGTCTGATATCCCCACATCGCATCGCCCGCTCGAACTCCCACAGGATCATGCGATTGTTCAGCTCCGTCAGGTTCGGGCCGGTGCGCATAGCGTCTCCGCTCCCTGGAAATAGATCATCTGGTAGATCCGGTCGTGCTTCTCGTAAATCCGGATCTCTTTCGGGTTCAGCCCGACAATGACCATGAGCAACGGCACGCGCGCGATCGACAGGGCGTCCATGAGCCGGTAATCCTTCACCGAGCCGTGCGCCCCCTTCGTCGGATGGGAATGGACAATGGCCCATGGATCCTCCCCGCACTGCTTCAGCGCCGACAGGAATTCTGCATGGGTCATTTCAAAGTCGTGCTCCGGGTTCGCCGCCACGTTCGTCGCGCGATAGAACCCCTTCCCACGAAACAGCAGCCCGCACATTTCATGCGGAACGGCGTCCGTCGCGGCCTGCAGCATGTCGGCGATGTCGGTGTCGGTCAGCATCATTTCTTGGGATCGAATGGAACGCAATCGTAGATGCGCTTCTGGCCCTCTTGCACGGCACCTTGCGCCAAGCTCTGCGCGGCTTGATTGCACGCCGTCTGCGTGGAGAACCGTTGTGGAATGCTCGATTGCACCGTGTTCGGACTGGTCGCAAATAACGTGATCAAAATCCAGATTGTCTCCATGAAGCCTCCGTGTTGTGAAGGCATTGCCGCCTTCTACTAAAATGTACTAATTCTGCCGAAACTAGTAGTTACCGTCTCCCCTTCACATTGACGGCCTGATTCGCAATGTTGACCGCTGTGGCTGATCCGGTCGCCGTCGCCTTGGCACCTCCACTGGCGGCCACACCCGCGCCAATCGAGCCCCCGACAATCGCTGCGCCGACAATCTCCGGTCCGGCCCCGCGGGACTGATCGCCTTCCCACTCGGCTTGTTCTGCCGCCGTCAGCAACCGGCAGTTCTTGAAGTCCCTCTCGAACCAGAAGAACCACGGCTCCTTCTCCACGTCGCACCGCTCAAGGCGCGCAAACCCGTGATTGGTCCCGAACACGGACCGCTCCTCCGTCTTGGCCGGCTTGGTGTATTGGCCGTTCACTTCCTTGTGAGGGGTGATGCAGCCGGATAAGAGAACGGTAATCGCAGCGATTGACGCGGTTTGCGCTACGACTTGAGCGGTCAGCGATGTCCTTGCTTTTGTCACAGCCCATCCGAGTATGGCTAAGGCAATTCCTCCAAAGATAAAGCCATCACCGATACTTAATCCCCAGTATTGAACATGATCAGCAAGTGCGAGAAAGACGTGCGCTTCCGTAGCGGGTACCCATATGCTGTGAGCGTCGTCCGTCATCCCCACGACCGGCATAAGCCCGCCGTTCGCAATCGTCACGGTAGCATTGAGCGGAAGCCCTATAGCCACGGTCCATCGAGACAGCAAGCTCCACGGTGACGATGCGGATGCTATAAACGCATAGAGCCAGAGTGCAGATAACGCCCAGACGATGACACATGGAAGGAGACCAGGCATTGTCTCCCACCATGCAAACCTAACAAGTATCGCGAACCAGGCACTCAGTCCACCAATGACAATCATTGTCTGTTTCATCTTCTTTCCTTCTCCTTGGTTAAAGGGTCACTGCACTCTCACACTCCCTCGTCATACGTCTCCATCCCTGCCTGCTCGATCTTCACGCGATACCGGCTGTGGCCACAGAGCGGCTTCGTGATGTCGATCTCGATCCCCTGCGCTCGGTTGAAGTAGATCTCCCGGTTGCAGTCACACGAATAGTTGCCTTCTTCCCAGATAAATGGGGGCCATCCGTTGTCTTCGTCAATCTTTTCGTCCGGTTCCGTGAGCTGGACGGTCTGCCCGGTCCTCATGTCTTTGATCGTGATGATCATGTCACTTCACTCCTACGATACCCTGATTAAACCATCGCGCCACCGTCTTGAGATACGCCCAGGTCCACAGCTCAAAGGCATCTCGGTACGGCAGTTCGACTTTCCGCCGACCGTCAATCATGTCGTGATGGATCTGACAGACATGGACGGTGTAATAATCCGGCGCTTTGATCCCGGTTCCTTTGCCGAGCGCGACACTGTTCGCATGCGCGGCCACGGTCGTCCCAATCGACTCACAAATCACGCAGGCCTGGCCTTCAGCGGACGCGAGCAGCTTCTTGTTGCGGTAGTGGCTCATTACGCCAACGCCTTCACGGCCCGAATCGCCGCCTCGATCTCGGCCAATTGCTGGTTCAGCCAGTCGCGCCGATCGCTCAGTTTGAGGATCGTTTTGACCCGCCAGCTTGGCCCGTCCTCTTCCTTAGGTGCCGGCAAGATTGTGATTCCTCCTGGCGTCGGAGGCTTCGCATCTTTCAGCGCCTCAATGCCATCATCCATGGTAACAACCGGCTCATTCTCCTTCTTCCGCTTCGCTGCCCGTGCGGCCTTTTGTGACGCGATCCACTTCGCCCGATGCTCTTCACTCTGAAACTTCGGCATGTCCACCCCCTTGGCTTTCGACGCTTGCCGGTTTTGATACGTTAACCAATCGAGCACGCACCCACATTGCAGACAGCGATAGACGTTGCACGGGACAAAGAAATCATAGACCGTCTCGGCGACCATCAATCCGCTGCACTTCAGGCATACCACTCAGGGCTCCCTCTTCTTGATCTCCCAGGTAATCGTAATGTCATAGTCTTCAATGAAGGCCAATTTCGATTCGTTCACCGCTTCAGGAATCCGGCGTTTCAGGTAGCCCAAGCCCACCTCGGGATTAGATAGAAACATGACAAGGCTTTCCTTCAGCCGACCTCGAAGGCGTTCCTCATTGGACGGCATAACTCTTCGCCCTCCGCTTCTCATCAATCTCAAACCCCGGAATATCCCCTTGCGGCGTCCCGCACACGTGCGTTTCGAGGTTGTGCTTGATTACCCCACAGTGCGGACAGAGCTCCATGCGGCCCTGTTGGGTCATCGGCTCCAAGGCGTAGGCAATGGCTTGTTCGAGATCGCCCATGGTTCACCACACCCCAAACTCTTCCCAGCGGTCATGGCATTCCAAGCTCAACCGATGCACCTCCAAATGCTGCGTCACGTCGCTCGCTCCGTAGAGGATGGCCGGGATAAACCCGATGGCCTCGCCCAACTCCATCCGTTCAAAGAGTCGTTGCTCCTTGCTCATCACCGTTACCCTCTCCCCTCCGGCCCCTTCCACTCGGGAAGCGTGGTCCCTGGCGGGACCTGGACAATAGGCGACTTCTTCAGCAACTCCTGTTGAATATGCAGCACCGCCCGATATGAGGCGAAGTCGAGCGCCAACGTGGCCAGTCGCAACGCCAGATGCGGCTGATTCGTCGGCGCGTTGGTGAAGTGTTGCCCCTCTTTGTTCATGGCCGTAATGATGAACGCGGCCGGGTCAAAGCTCGGTGGACACACGAAGGTGAGGGTGACTTGCTTGTAGGCTTGATCCACGGGAACTTCCGGTTGCCCGGCTTCATCGGTCTTGTTCATGGTCTCCTCCACGAGGCGTAAGTGTTGATGATAGGCTCTTGGTTTCTTGCGGATCTTAAACATGGGACGAATTCCTCACGGGTTCATTCCCTGCGCCAAAGACTTTCGATCGCAGGACGCACAGCACCCGTATCACTTCGTTATCGTCATAGGTGTTGCCGCCAAGACACTTCGATAGATCATGCTTGGCAATTTCTCGATCGAGCAGGGCCAGGATGATATCCTTGTCGCGGTGCGTGATGCCTTCGATGTTCATGGACTCCTTTCTACGTCGTTAGGGAAGCCGCAGGCCGATGCATCGCGGCTTACCGCCACGGTCTGTTCCACCCAGAAGGCTGACCGTGAACTCTCCCTCACAAGGATCAACAAGACGCCAAGTCACCATCTCAACGCCTCTCCCCTCTCGGCTCTGGAAGAATTGGAGGGGGCCCCCACAGTTACCCGGTTAGGCGACATAGCCGACCATTGCTGGCTGTGGCTTACCCGTCCCTCATGCCTGGACGCCGGGGATTCCGATTGCTCGGAACGGACGGACTCGCTCATTTCAGGCCCCCCGGGCTTGCGCCCGCGCTCAGTAGTCATGGACTCCTTTCAAACCCGCGTTTCTGCCACTCGAAGTTGTAGAGTTTTTGCAACGTCTTCTGAAGCTTCAGCCCTTTTCGATAGCTCTCCTCGTCCTTCGTCCACTGGATGTATTCCAGAACATCACTCATCGACGCCGGCCGAAGACAGGGGTTCTGCATCACATCACCCTCCGCTTCCTCGCCGCCTCGGCCCGTCGCGCGTGCCGGTTCGGCACAGCCGTCTTCGGTTTCAGGTCCACCTCCGGCACATCGACCACCACGCCTTGTGTGGCAAAGGCGGCGATATATTGCTGCGCCTTATCCGGGACCCGCTGATACAACCGAGGATCGTCGACGTAAATCACTGTGCGCATAGGCTCACGTTCCCGATAGTTAGTGCTGAAACACCATGGCCAACAACAGATTGACGAACACCGCGAACATCATCCCAAAGACAAAAATCACGAACGGCGGCGGCTCCTCGATCGGCAAGCGAATCTCGTCTTCGCCGTCGTACTGCGCTTGGCCCATGACCCCGAGGCGATATTCCGCCTGCTCTTTGGTGTCGGCCTGAATCGGGATTTCGTGCCGTTCCCCATGCCAATGGTAGGAGAAGAGAAAGGTTTTCATGAGACACCTCCGCTGAAGAGGTTGAACGCCAGTCGGTCGGCAGTTCGTCTCCCAGCCTCCCGTCCAGCCTGCTTCGCAAACTCTCGCCGCAGATGCTCGCTGTAGCGATCGGTGTCATGGACCTTCCGTCCGCAGACTATACGTTTGACGCCCTGTTCATCGGGTATCCATCGGCAAGACTGACAGTGATATTGCATGGCGTTTTTGAGGTTGTACGCTTCATACCCAATCTTCACGACTCCCATCGTGCGCCCTAGAATTTCTCCGTCATCGTCATGTACAAATCCACAAGATACGCCCGACAGATCCACTCGACGCGCGAGCACCTTGCGCGTCCCATCCTTCAACCGCACGACGCGCTTGGCGTAGACTGCTTTTGGTTCACGAGGTAGCAACGGCCTCCATCCAGGATATGCGTCGGGCTCCTCATCCGCCAACGGCCGATTGCCCCACTCCAGGAGGCGTTGACGCACACGCTGGATTGTGTCGATCGTGAGGGGAGGACCCGGCTCGAATGCACGGGATTGGGCTGGGACTTCGTTGATTCGACCATCAGAACCGACGAACATCACACTCGTACCAACCGTGGCGACCTCGCCCGGCGCCGGAGGGCCGTAGACAAACGATAGGGTTCTTTGGCGAATCTCTTCATTGACCCGTTGAGCAACCCGCGCCATTTCTTGCCGTAACGCTTCGGTCATCGGCACCGGCTCACCGAACGCGCGAGAGAGTTGCGTGATGACCACACGGCTCGGCTCATTGCCGGCTGGATCGATACTCACCTGAGGGCGCTCCTCATCCCGCGACATACGCTGTGGCCACCGTTTTCTTGGTCTGCGACAGGTTCGCCGCCGCATCATACGGCTGCATCATGAAATGCACGGGCTTGCCGGGTGGAATCTCCACGTTGAGCGAGAGCGCCAGCGTGTCCTTCGGCAGGTACAGCGCACGCTCCTCGGACTCGCCCGTGCTCCAACTGATCCGATACCCCGACGCCCCTGTCACCGCTGCCCATTTGATCTCCACTGTCATCCGCATAGCGCCTCCTTGGTTAGTTCACTGACCCGCAGCGTTCCTCAGTGCGCGAAGCGTTTCTTCGAGGTCTGTCTCCAAGACCCGCTCCACCGAGATCCATTGACCATCACCAAACGCCATGATCCACTCCGTCATACTCCCTGGCCCCGACAGCATGAACACGAGGGCGCCGTTCTGAATCTCCCAGTAGGTGGCTCGCACGTCCACGACTGGGTGTCGAAAATCCGTGAGGCGCACACGGAAGGTGTTCCTGACGTACCCATCCGCATCAAAGGTGTCAGATCGCATACTGATTCGCTCGCTTCGTTTGCGGCTGCTTGTTCTTCGCCGGCGGATTCACTTTTCTCGCAAACACCCGCGACAACCCATGCCCGATGGCTTCCCCCACCGACGTCAAGGGATGAAACTTGCGCGGCTCACTCTTCGAAATCACCCCGCTCTGATCCTTCCGATACGCATAGCCCCCGCTCAACGCTTCGTGAATCCAGTTCTTCTCCTCGCCCGGCGTGCGAGCCGCATTGACCGTGAGCCGATCGGTTTGGCTCAACAAGCCGACAATCGCATTGAGGCGCGTGAAGAAGTTGACTTCCCCCGGCTCGGGGCTGCCGTCCAACAACGATTGGATGATCTGATCCAAGTGATGCTCGCTCGGATCGCTGTTCGCCGACTTCGGCCCGTGGTTCGTGATGTCCCGCCAGTTCGTACAGCCGCGGTAGTCGGCGGACATGAGCGGAATGACCTTCTGCTGAATCAATTGCTCGATCGTCGTCGATTGCTCGCCGAGCACGCAATCCAAGAGCACAATGCGCCCGGTCGACCACTGTTGCCCCACGACGCAACAGGGATAGACGCCCTGATACCAGAACCGGAAGCATTGCAGATCGCCTTGCACGGGTTTCATGGCGCGTGGCGATTGGTGGAAGCGTGCGGAGTATTGGGGCGTGATGGCAATGCCGGGATCTTCTGGTTTGTAGAGCACATCCATAGCTTGACTCCAGGTATCCACTTGATCGTCATGGGAGGCGTTCGGGAAGGTCGCGCACTCGTCAATGAACCCGTTGACCCACGGCGCAATGGCCGGATGCGGCAGATAACAATTCCCCGCACTCGGCAAATGCGAGTACGCCGCCGCGCGCGCTTGCTTCTCGCCCTGGACACCCTCGGCGCGCAGCCCAGGCAATTCGCGCTTGAGTACGGACACGATGGCGGGCCCGTTGGCCGTATCCTCGACCACTTTCTCACTCGGGAGCGGCCACGTCTTGTTGAACGCCCGTACTGCGTTGAGCGTCATCGTGAAATCCATCTGTCCGCGGACCTGATCCAAGAGAAACGCATCCGGCCCTTTCTTGCCCCACTGCTGGCCGACCACGTAATCGTTCGTCGTCAGATCCTTAAACGTCATATCCCAGGACTGGGCTTGCCGATCGAAGGCATACGGCAACGGTATCGGCTTGATCTCGAGGAACGTCCCATCGGCGAGTTTCATCCGGACCGGCGGTAAGGTGTCTTCTTGACCGGGATAACACCAGTATTTCCACCAATGCCGCTTGAGAATGCCGCCCTCGGCTGGTGCGGGCCGCTGTTGCAACTGCGCCGCGGCCCCGTACTCTTTCAAATCCTTCTTGAGCTGTTGGATTTCCTCTTTGCCGTACCGATCCTTCCACAACGGCTCGCCGTCGACCGTGCGCGGATCCTTGTCCCAGTGAAAGACACAGCCCGTCACAATGCACTTTCCACCCTCGTACTCAGCCGGCAGATTCAAGTGATGCCAGCCGCCTTGCTCCAACAGATGCCCGGCTAAATCGTGTTCATGGACGCGCTGCATCACGACAATCCGCCGCCGCTTCTTGGGATTGTTGATGCGCGTGCTCATGACGTTCGACCACCAATCGATCGCGCCCTCGCGCATGACGTCACTCTCACGCTCTTCAACATTGTGCGGATCGTCGACGACGATGATATCGCCGCCTTCGCCGGTATTGGACCCGCCGACCGACGTGGCCATGCGATAACCGCTCTTGTCGTTCTCAAACTTCAGCTTTTGGTTTTGATCCGAGGTCAGAGAGAACACATGGCCCCACCGCTCGCGATACCAGGGCGACTCGATCAAGCGCCGCATCTTCACACTGTCCCGGATCGACAGGCTTTGCGCATAGGAGGAATACAGCCAGCGCAACGAGGGTTCTTGCGTCCACACGAACGCGGGGAACATCACCGCCACTTCGATACTCTTCATGTGCCGCGGTGGCATGTTGATCAGGAGATCATTGATTTCACACTGCCAGACCGCTTCAAGGAATTCCGCGAGAACGTCCAGGTGCCAATTGGGAATGAAGGGGGTGGCGGGTTCGAGGATCGGCCAGGCGAGCTCCGTGAACGCGGCAAGGCCCCAGCGACGGACTGCCTCGACATCCTCCTCAACGTCGGTGAACTGTTCAGCCGTTAACATTCTGCTCCTGAATCATGGCCTTCTTCCGCAGCCGCATATGCTCTTTGAATTCCTCGTCCGTCAGCTTCGACAGATCGTAGCGCGGCCGCGTCGGCCCATTGCCCGCCGCCTTGTCCTTCGGCGTCGGGATATCCCCGGCCAGCTTCGAATAATTCATGATCGCGGTTTGTTTATCGTGAACCTTGACCTCCAACACGAAACTGACGGGATCGACTTTGAACGACTGAATACAGCGCCGAATATGCTCCGGCATGTCACGAATCGATTTGAAGTGATTGAGGTCGTCAAACATTTCGAGCGGGTCCAGTAAGGCCATATTGCCGAGCTCTTCCATGCGACGTTGCAAACTAATCAGCGTGGGTGGTGAGGGTTCAGGCAGGACGGCAGGAGCCGTGACCGATTTCGTGGCTAGGGTGATGGCTAGGGTAATGCGCTTATCTCGCAGGAGTTTGGCGGCTTCGACGGAGATCGCTTTCTTGCTCATCCCTTTCGCATCGAACGCTTTCTTGTAGGCGTCCGAGGGATGAAACCCGGCGAGAATGGCGTCACGAAAGGCAGCTTGTTTCTGGGTGAGTGGTTTTGACCGAGGGGTTTGCCTAGTTGACTTTTCGTCAGGCATGTTGGCCGATCCTATCACTTTCTGGAAAGTAAGTCACTATCACTGCACCATTCGCATGCTGCCCCTCAACCGGTCCAGCTTCGCCGCGACTTCCGGCGGACAGGGGTCGACTTTGGATTCATCGATTTTGGGGGCAGGTTGGAATGCCTTGGGGACCGGATCTCTCGGTTTCTTAGGTTCTGACGCCGACGAAGGTTGCACTGGGTCAATCCAGTCGCGCCACGGTTCATGGCCCTTCCCGTCACGGAGAAACCGCTTGGGATCTTTCGCACTGATGCCCTGGTCTTTCAGCGCCTCGGCATAGTTTCGAGCGGCTTGCACCGCAAGGGCCTGGTCTTGGATGGAAAGCTTGCGAAAGAGGGCTTCTGTTGCTGCCTTCTCAAGCTTTTTCCCATTCCGTGCTGGATAGGCCTGCCAGAACTCCTGAAAGCGTGAGCCGGTGCCGTCGTCTTCAGGCACCGGTTTAAAAGCGGGATTCGAGGATCGGGATTCGGGATTCGGGATTCGGAGATCGAGAGAATCTGTGCGCATCTGTGCGCATGTGTGCGCATCCTTTGTTTCTCGCGTAGTTAGTAGATGGGGTACTCCCGACACAGGGTCGGGGTACTTCGACTCCTTGGCGCGTCGGTAGATATGGATGTCAGCGGTGTTTATCTGAAGGTAAGACTTGGATCCGACTTGATAGATCTTAATCATAGGTTCTTGGTCTTTCGCGCGGAGCGTCGCCAACTCATGAAGACATCGACTCACCTTAAAGATGTTCCACCCCTTCGGCACTCGCTGAAAACAGGTCGTAAACACCACTTCAGGATCAGCCTCCATCCGGCCAAAGTCATCGACGGAAGTAATCAACCGGTACCACAATCTCTCGGCAGCATCGGAGACAATCTGCAAACTAGCGCTGCGTCGATTACATTCTTTTAAGTCTCTGTTTGGCACAGCTAGACCTCTTGCATAAAAGGTTGAACGCTTGCGAGAAGCGTCTCAGTGGAATAATCAGTCAGGTAGGAACATACCTCTGCGGCTGGCTGGAATGGCTCATCTTTAATCTCTTTTCCTGTGAATCGAAAGGTGTGAAGCCCAAGCCTGGCTAAGTCCCGATCCCGCCTCTTCTCATATCGGCGCTCTTGCTCGGTCCGTTCATGCCATTGCTGGGAATCACACTCGACAATGACGCTTTTCGGCTCAGGCGTACCGTTTGGGTTGTAGCCGAACCAACGAATATAAAAATCAACTCTGTATGTCTGGATCGAAAACTGTGGCTGAATGAGCATCCCGAAAACTCGGTCACGCCCATCGATCACGAAGCAATCATGTGTTGGAATGTAATTCAGCTCTAAAATCGTCTTGAAGGCAGAATAGAATAACTGCTCAATCGGAGACTGGATTTCACAACTTTCATATTCACACAACACATCTTGGGTGAAGGCATCCCGTGCACGAACAGCCACGGACAGGGCACAGCGATCCAAATGAGCAACAACCTCTTTTGAGTACTCAGTTCCCATATAGCCTCCAAGCTAGGGGTTTCCCGGGTCCCTGTGGACAAATTTTTTTAGACTGACTTTCTCGATAGTGAGCGGTTCTTACCGGCCTTCTTTTTTGCTGGCTTTGCTGATACCTTGGCCTTCGTCGACGCCCGATCGCGGGCCTTGAGGGCGTTCTGTGCGGCCGTCAGGGCGTCTTGTAACTCATCAACTCTTCTGCAGACCCTAATACGAAATTGTTCATCAAACAAACTGGCCTCCCCACCACCAAAAAGAATCAACTGGCCCATGCTTCTCCAGGCATGGTATTCAATCGCCACAGCTTTAAATCGCGAAAGCACTGCCTCTCGAGACTGAACCGCCACATCGATCGCCTGTCGGAGCGAGACAGCATTGAATTGCGCATCCTGCAGCTCTTTGAGCACCGTGTCATAGTCCTTCTTCCGCACAAACCCCGGCATTTCTCCGTCCATCACGACTCCTTTCGTTCGGCCACAATCCGATAATAGGCACCATGCTCGGCACTTTCTTGAAACACCCAGCGCACGACATACCCTTGTGCCACGATCTCATTCAACCGCTTATCCAGACTATACGGAGCACACGGGTCCGCGACCCATTGTTCGCTCATTGGACGCACTCCTGCATGACTTTCCGCCAATACTCCGCTAGCTCTTTATCCTCTTGCGGAGGCAGCTTCGCTGTAATGCGTGCACCGCTCGGCTGATAATTCGGCACGTATCCATTTGCTCGACGCATCGCCTCCCGCATCTTGGCGAGACACACGGCCATTGGGTCATCCTTCGCAATATGGGCCCCAGCCGGGCACATAGATCCGGCAGCATGTACGCTCGGCTTCACCGTATATTCATTTTCCCCAGTTTCGATCAGGTCGGCACGGTACGCTCCACATTCATCGCCACGAAGGAAGCTTGAATTTGCGCTTTGCACCCGGTGTTTCGTCTGCACGTAGTACCATTGCCAATCTTTAAGATCCCCCGCCCCCACCACACCTGGCAGGAGGATGGCTAGCATTACCAACGTATAGATTCGCATGCCTCTCCTTGCCTCCATGAATATCGATGGATATGCCCGTCGGGCTCGCTCACCTCGCACCAATGCTCGCCGGTCCTCCAATCGTGATACGTGTGGGCCTTTGCACATCCGACTGATACGATAATGGCGACTAGCAAGAGGATCATTGGCTACGCTCCTCTCGTTCCCACCGATCAGGCTTCTTGGTCATGGCGCTCCTCTTTCTCCTTGTAGAACACCTGCCCCCACATTGTTTCAACGCGCATGACCCAACGTAGCCACGCTCGTTTCCCGGTGTATTCCCAACGGACACCATCAAAGTCGAACTCAGCAATCTTGACTGGCCACCAAGCAAAGTACGGTTTATGTGGGATCATGGGCGCTCCTCGCGTGGGTTTCACCACCGTTTCCATATGACCTTCGCGTTGCAATAGCATTGCACGCACCAAAATAATCCCCGGCCAATCCGTTCACAGATCGTTCCACAGCCTTGATGATGCGGATATTTCTTAGGCAATCTCATGACTTCCCCTCGGCCCTCTGCTGATCGAGCCATTCCCTAAACTCAAGCACCACATTCAGTACGGATCGCTCGTCGTTAGCCAATCGAACCTCTAGATTGTCCTTTGCATCAGCCAGCGCGGCCTGGTAGCCTGCCTTGATAAGCCCTCGGTCATCGGTCAACGGCGTAGCATCGATAATCTCGCTGATTTTCTTATCAAACTCTTCAGGCGTCATGATGGCTGCTCCTCGTTGAGGGCTAGTTTGACCACTCTCACGACGGCTAAACACACGTCGCATTGACACCCATCAAGCGCACCAGACTCAAGATGCTTGGCTACCTCCAATTCTTTCTGCTTGAGTAAATCAGCCTCTCGCTGCTTCGCCTCGTCTCGTTGTTTCCGCATGAGGACATTGGCTATTATCACCTTTGCCATTACGGTTCCCGGCTCGGGCATATCTACCATCAGTTCACCTGCTGCATCTTTAAGATCCTGCCTCGCCTGCGCCAGGTCTTTCTTGACGGCATCCAGCTCAACGCCTTGCTTGTTGAAGTCTAGGAACTTCGCCGTAAATTTACCGTGCCACTCATCCCGCTCCGCCTTCAGCGCCTCGACTTCCTGTTGATGCCGGATCTGTTCACAAGGCGTCCCGTTCTGCTTGTCATACCAGGCTGTTAATGTTCTAACCTTGTCCTTCAGCGTGGCGTTCTCTTCCTGGACAGCGCGATACGCCCCGATGACCTCGTCCCTGAATTTATTGTGATGCCGTATGTCACATTCAGGGTGATTCATCAGGTTCAGGGTATCAACAAATAGGTTCACGTCTAGAGCACGATCCATCACAACCCCCTCCTTCACGGCTCCCGCTAACAATCATCTAAGTCCCATCCCATCACCTTCTCCACCTTCAACCGATTGATCGCGGGCGCTCATGGCTTCCCTTTTCGCCGTGACTCAACTTTCTTGATGAGGCTCTTGGCGTCCGTCTGACCACTGAACACAAAATCCGAGATATGCCCATACTCCTCTTCCTCACCCAGCGCCAGCATGAGCTTTCGCTCAACTTCCCTAAGGTGGTCGTAGTAGTGCCTGGCCAGCATTAGCCACGCGGTCACTTCAAGCTCCACTTTGCTTAAGCCAATTAAGTCACTTTGTTTCATGCTCCACCTCCCCGAGTTCCTTCAGGATTGCCCTCGCTTTCAGACAATGATTGCATTCATCAGCCGTCAATGGATGTTCACAGTACCGTTCTGTTTCTTCAGCGAGAGACCGCGCCAGGGTGGCGAGCTTCTGATAGTCGCTATGGAATATATAAACCCCGTTTTGGCGCTGCCGAAGTACGCCGCCCACATTGTCAAATCGCCTCACCATGCCGCCCTCCGTTCACTGCTAAACAGGTTCCTCTTGCTGCTTTACCTCTCCGGCTTCAGGCCCCATTAGCGCCTTGATGTAATCTGGAGACAGCAACTTAAACTCAAACAACCGTGCGTCCAGCTTAAACTTTAAGCGAAACCCGCGCATTTCCTCACAGGCATAGAACGGCCAGTCAATAGCATTGCATCTCAGAATGTCTCCCTGCCATGAACGATCGGTAGGTATCCTGAGATTGTTCACGATCGTAAAATATGACCCTACTTGAATTTCATCCATCCCCCGCCTCCTGTTCGTGGCCCGGTTACCGCTTCATCACGTCCCGAATCGCCTTTTCAATACACGTCGTCGTACAGCCCTTCCATTCTGCAATCGCCGCAACCGACCATCCACGGCTAAAGGCCCTCGCTACAGACAGCTTCGTCACCCCTCGTGGGAGCTTCGTTCTCAGCATAGTTCGTGGCCCACTGCGCGTTAGCGCTGATCCGCCATGGCAGCCATGCACTGGCCAACTCCATCTAGAAACGCTTTCATTTTCTCCGGCTCCCACCTTACTAGCTCCGCCATCTCCACCCTTACGCCAACATGTACTTGCACGGAACCGGCTGGCCTGTGAGATAGCAAAGCGGATTTTACTCTCGTTTTCATTTTCCCTCCTTCCGTAACATCCTCCCCGCCTGCCGTGTCGCGTGCGGCTATGATCGACGCTTCTTAGTGCGAATCTGACGAGCCTCTGAAAGCTCTTCCCAATGCGCACCAGACTCATTTCCTTGTTTGGCTATAAGCTGTCGCTTGAGTTTTCTTGCGCCGTAGATCATGGCTGCTTTCGCTCTCGGATTAAGCTTCGATCTGGGCGGCGATAGTTGCGCAGCTCGTCCTTGATAAAGGCCCCGTTCTTTCTTGCATGGACCGTATAGTGCGGCTCGTCGTACTCTAGGCGATCGTGCAATTCTCCTAGCATCAGCACGAACCTCGATTGCCACTCACGCGGCATGCGCTCCAACACCGAGCGCGGGTAGACGAGATACGAGGCATAGGTTAGCCCGAACGAGTCATGCACCGGCGTTTCCGATTTCGCAAACATCTCGAATATATTTAGATCATCTTCCATCATTGCCCCCGCCTCCCCGGCACGTCCCGCCCCCGGCACGGTCAGGGCCAGGGTGCGCATCATGAATGCACTCGTTTCACTCCAAAGCCTGTCCGCATCTCTTCATCTGTTCTGGCTGTGATAAAGTACGCCGTCTTCCCTTTGTATCGATCCTTACGACGTAAATGCTTGACCCTCACTCTGGCCTTTGAAGCATTCTTGACTCGTATCAATGGCCCGTTATCAAACCGTATGGCGAATACCATCGATTAAACTCCTTTCCTACTCGCACCCCAGCGTTAACGCCTCCCACCGCAGCACCGTCGCCTCATTGGGAAATTTGCCGGCTGCCGCAATCATGTCAGACTCGGCAATGACGGTTGCCTTGGCCGCCGAGCACCGCGCTTCCATTTCATGATCCGTACACCCCACGAGCGCCCAGACCGACGCGATCACTAAAAATAAGGTCCACGTTTGGATCAGCTTCATGATGTCCCTCCTTCATGTGGGAATTGCCGCACCCGGAGATCCGCCGGCCACTCGTCCGGATCGCCGCCTTTCTTGTCTTTCAGTTGCAGCGGAAATTTGATGTTCATTGGTTCTGGATACCGACGTTCTCTCCCTTCATACGGTTTCGCGCCGAGCTGCTTCACAAACACCGGCACGCCCGCCGCTTTGCACTGCTCCACGATCGCGCGAATGTGCGCGAGGTCCGTCGGCCGCGCCTTCGGTCCGGACTCGCCACCGACGACCACCCAGTCGAGCATGCGTAGTCCGTCGTACTCATTGACGAACGGACGTCGGCCACCGTCTTTATCTTTCCATCCGTCCCACGCCGCCCATCTGAGCGACACCGGCCCGAGCAACGGCTCCGCGCTGATCCACCGCACCGCCGCCGGCGTCTGCAAGAGAATCGGAATTCGCTCGTCCGCCGTCTTTTGGTCTTCGACGGAGACCCCGAGCCAGACATGTGTATAGAAACCATTGGCCCACCCCATGAGTTCCTTGCTTCGAATGAGGTTCATGACTTCCAGCATCCGCGCCGGGCGCTTGGTCAAAATCTGATAGGTATGCTGTGGCGTCTGCCTAATCGTGGAGAAAACCCAATGAATGAAATCAAACGGCACATCCTCGTGAAACAGATCCGAGAGCGAATTGACGAACACCCGGCGCGGCTTTTTCCAGTGGAGAGGGATATCGAGGCGATCATGATGCAACTGCACCGGATCGCCGAGCTTGCGCCCTTCCATCCGGAAGGGTGGCGTCCGCTCGATGTAGCATGACCTACAGCCCTCAGAGACTCTTGAGCATCCAGTCGTTGGATTCCATGTGGTGTCCGTCCACTGAATAGATGTTTTATCTGCCATGTCGGGCCCTCATGTTATGACCGGAGATGAACTTTCTCGGACGACCGCTACCGTCGTATTTCGGCAGTTGAACTCCACAGCCACACGCGCATGCCACAGTGGGATTCTCCTCACCGGGAAGTCGGCGCATACAGGAGTGATCTCTGTGCTGGAAAAGATGGTCTGCTATGCTGGCAGTTACTTCTATATTTGAAGGATCGTTGTTTTGTTTGTTGTGATCTAGATGATGAACAATCTCACCATCCCGAAGACGACGACCTAATTTTTCTTCAGCAACAAGTCTGTGCTCATAGGCGTACCCTCGAATATCGGCAAGGTGATGCTGCTTGCCGACAAAAATCAGGACATATCCATTAGAGGATATAGATTTTCCTCCACGCCAAGCGTTCCCGCGCTTTTCATCCGTCCATTGGATCGTGGTCATATCAGGACCCTCCAAACTCCAACCGCATTTGCGTCATAAACTGTTCAATCCCCGCTGCCCCCTGAGTCGCCTTGATCAGCGAGAATAACGCCCGGATCCTGGCGCGATAGTTCATTAGGGTGGCGTCTATTTCCTCCTGCGTTTCCGGCAGGAAGTAGCCCGGATTCGTCGCATCGCACGAGGACCCGATCAGCATCTCGTCCGCCAATTCCCGCTTCAGCCGCCGCACCTGGCGCGGGTCCGTCCCCAGGAGCTCGGCCAACGTCTGCACCCGAATGGCGTTCTTCAGGCCTCGATGCCGGCTCAGAATCTCGCGGAGTTGGTCCGTGGTCGCCATGGGTTACTTTCTCGATAGTGACTAATCGGCATACGGCTGACGGTGTACTTGCACCACCTGCTTCGCTAACGTCGCTTCGACCGCCTTCACGGCTTGCCGGATCACGTGTTGATGGGACGGCCCGTTTCGTGCGACTCGATGGTAATGATGCACTTCCCGTTGCAGATGCCTACTCACGAGGCCCCAATGTGGCAGACACATCAGCTTGCTATTGGGCACCATCGATTGACAGCCCGCGACCGGACACCGATGGTAGGCAGATGACATCATTGGTGTAGCCTTTCCCGGTAGCAGATCGGTCCCTCCCGCTTGTCGGAACATCCTCCGAGAGGGACCGAACGCCATCATCGCGGGCGATCCAGGGCTCAGCCCGCGGCCCTCTGCCCATGGCACCGCATGGGCATACTCAGAACTTCGACACCGCCACAATCATTCGCCCGAGATATTCGATCACCGGCACCGTGACGGCGTTCCCCATCATCCGGTACCGCGGCCCATCGGGACACTTACACCGGTTCGAGTCATAGGCTTTGATTGGCTGGCAGAGACACGTCCAGCCATCGGGGAAGCCCTGAAGTCTTTCTGTTTCTGTCGGTGTCAAGCGACGAACGCCAACCGCATGTTGCTTCCCAGCTTGCAGCGTGAACATTGGATCGCCTTCTTGACCAATCCCGCAGCCATTCCGACCACCGCCCATTTGGGTCTTAGCTCCCACCTCGCTGATCGGTACCAACGGCGTCCCTCGGCCGGTTCCATCCTCGCTCGCGTCGAAGCCTTCCGCTCGGAGGGTATGCGTCACCAGATGTTCACCGGGTTCAGTCCTGAACCCGCCACTATTGCCACCGCTGTTGAGACAGGCCGCAATCACCAGCTTAGATTCATCGCCAACTTGATCGCCGCGACTATGACCGCATATAACCGGCGCACATACGAGGTTCATATCGTCTTCCCCGCTTCGGCCTGGCGGGCTGACGCCAGGTCTCTTAGAGCGGCTTCTAAGACTGGCGGCAAGGTGCGCCCCCGTTTCTGTGCTCGCCGCAAAATCCCGGCCGCCGCCTTGGGACTCAAAGAGTATTTGCTCAACACATTCGACTGTAGGACCGCCGACAAGGAACACGCGCCGACGACGTTGCGGGACTCCGAAATACTGGCTGTCCAGCACTGCGTAGCCGACCACAGGCCAGCATTCCCGAAGTCCTTCAAGGACCGCGGCCATATCCCGTCCGCCGTGAGAGCTAAACAACCCTGGAACATTCTCGAAGAGTCCATAGGTCGGCTTGAGCGCCTTGGCGATTCGGACGATTTCATAGAAGAGGCCGGAGCGTTCGCCGGCGAGGCCAGCGCGTCGTCCGGCAACGCTGAGGTCTTGGCAGGGGAATCCGCCGACGAGGAGATCAACAGGTTGAAGCCCGTCGCTCTGCCACTCCCGCACGTCAGTTGTGCGGGTAACGTGTGGCCATCGAGCGGCGAGGACTCGGCTTGCGTCTCGGTCTCGTTCAACTTGCCAGATGATTTCACAGCCAACCCTTTCTAGCGCCAAATCAAACCCACCCACCCCCGAAAACAACGAACCCACCCTCATCGCATCGCCACCAGTAAGCCGTTCCCACACACCAGCATGATCATGCGGACGAGTTCCATTAACCGAGCTCCTTCTCGGCCTCACCCATCGCCCAGTTCAATTCCTGCATCTTAGCTTCCGATCCGCCATGGTCCGGATGATGTTTTTTACACAGCTCTCGGTAGTCGGCCTTCAACCGCTCTGGAGAAATCACAGCATTCTCGATGTACCCAAACACAGACCGCCAGGTGTTCGGCGCCGGCAATGCCGTGAACCCGATGAACGCCCGCTCTAAGATCATCGCGCCACCATGCCGCTCGATCGCGCGCATGGCCTCGAGCGTTGCCGCGACGGCCGCCAGGTTGTCAGCGACCTTCGTATAACGATCAACGGCCAGGACCTTATGGATCTTGTCGTTCTTCCCCTTCCAGTACACAGCTACCCCGGGATCACTCGGCTCGGCCTGCGACGAGCGTGGCCGACCGCTCAACGTCGGTTGCACATTCGTACTGATAATCACGTCAGTCTCTCGGACCCCCATCATGCCCAGAGAGTGCAGAACCCGCTCAGCCCCATCCGCCACACTTAGACGCTCCCGAAAACTTTTGAAGTTGGCGTCTTTGCGGGCATAGCTCTGCGTGCGCTTCCATCCACTCGGCCAGCTCAACGGATAATTTGTCATGATTCCCTTCTCATTCGATGTGGCGACCGCTGAGAAAGCCGATCGCCACACCGGGATGTCACGTGCGAGTACAGCCAGGAGACTTAACCGGCCAACGGCTCAGCAGGAACGCTCGGCTTGGCTGAAGATTTCGCCTTGGGCGCCTTGCGCTTGACCGCTTTCTTTTTGGTCGCTGCCATATCGCTCACCCCCTTTCAGGTTTAAATGCCGCTCGGTAAACTCGCTTGCCCTCTCCACGGTCAGTTCATCGATCCGCACGATCATGCTCGGAATATCGGCATAGTATTTCTTCACGTTCACATGGACCACTTGCGAATCGTCGACATAGAAGATGCCCGTGAGGGCATCCTTCAGGGTTCGCAGAAGCTTATCGGTATCGGGCTTTTTCAAGTGAAACGAATACCGGCGCTTCGGGAGGCTGGTCGGCTTGGGCATTTGAAACCAGACCGTCATGGCGACCGGCCCGCACCACAGCGGATCTCGCCGAAACTCTAAGACCGTATTCGTAATTTGTTGCGCCCATGGCTTGGTCTTCTTGTTCGCCGCCGTGATGATGGGACGATTCCAGCCCTTGGGCGTAAACATCCGACTGCTCCCCTTCGGGATCGGCACCCCAAACACTTCAAACTCGATGGGCATTACGCCTCCTCGGCTTTAGACTTGTAGGGTGAGAGGAGACGTGTGCCCTCTGCTTGACCAGGCCGAGCATGTGACAGATCAGTTGCCCTCCACGGCTTGCGCCCTTCAGGTCTGCTATCCACGCCGCCCCTCACCCATTCGTCTGAAATCTCAATGGTTCGACCGCCAGTCCGCACCTTCACGCTGCCGATTCCTTCTGTCCGCCACACTCCCCGCATCGCACAATCTTGGTCAGGCGATATCCACCCGGGCTGACATAAGATTCCTGTTCATGTCTTCCCAGCCAGAACGCCAGTTTGCGCGCGAGCGCCTCCTTGCGAAGCGTCACCGGATCAACGGGTTCCAACGCAGGCTGTTCGAGTATTCGGTTTTTCTTAGGCATTCTGACTCCCTATCGGAAACCCTAGCTGTCGAAAAAGGTAAAAAAATATATGGGCTCGTTGTGCTCCGTTCTGTGATTCCGCTTCGGCTCCCTCACTACACACGGCAAAATTTTTAGCGCCGACTCCGCAAATGCACCTTGCGCTCTTCGCCGTCCATCGCCCGTTCTTCGATCATCTCCCCAGTATCCATGCGATAGACGCGAATGGCGTTCTTGGTGATGTCGACTTCTTCCCGGCAGGCTACTTCCACCATTTCGACGCCTTGGCTAATCGCCGTCGCACAGATGTTGACCTGCCGGACATGCCGCTTGATTTCCTCTTTCAGGGATTCCTGCACCCGTTTCATGTGGTCTTCGATCTTCTTCGCCTCGAGCTGACTCGTGGCCATCTGATCGGCCAACGCATTCTTGCGATAGCTGTCCACCGTCACCGGCAGAAACCGCTTGACCACGAGTCCCTTTTCCTCCGACATGCCACCCTCCTTACAGCTTCGCCCAGTCCAGCGTCACGCCCTGCTTCTTCGCCTCGTCTTGCAAATTCGTCACAAACGCCGCGCGATGGTGCGGAGCAAGGGTACTGACGTTCTTCAGCCCGCCGTTAAAGATCGCCTTTACGGCCATCATTACCTTCATCCGGCCATTGTCGTTGCTCATGTAGAGCACCACCTTTTTCCAGGTGTCGTTGTCCTGCACATTAAACGGTACCGACGTGCCGCCTGGATCTGCGTGTGCGGCTTCCTGGGCCGGTTGCGGGTCCTGTGCGTCTCGCTCGGTGTTCTCCTCTGACGCTGCTTCGCGCTCCGTCGTCTTCGTGGGTACATCGACGGTCGTTGTCGTGGGCGCAGCCAGTGACGCCATCCGCTCCCGGACTTCCTGCACTTTCTCTTTCCCTTGTTCAATCGAAACGCTATAGGCCCCATCGGGCCCCTGCTCCGTCTCGATATCCATCTGCTCCTCGTAGAACTTGAAGCCTTTCAAGATGTCGCCGAAGTTGTCGCGGAGGTTCCAGCTCCGAGGCCGAAACATCATCATGCGTTGAGGGACGGTGCACCAGGGCGTCGGGAACCCGTTGGCCCCCTTCTTCTCCCACAGCCCAGCCCGCTTCGCGTCTTCGATGGAGTAGTTCGTGATCCTCAGTTTACAGCCCTTCCGCTTGGACATGCAGAACGACACCACGGCCTTCCCGTCGTCCGCCAACTTGAAAATTGGGAAAGAATTTCCATCAATGCGCTTCCCATCAATTTCAAACCACTCGTCGAAGTCTTCGAGCAAACCAGACGAGCGAACCAAGGCGAGCGCGGCATCCCCATAGATCGACGGCACGCCATTGACGACGGCAATCGATTGCAAGGCCTGAAGCGGCTGAAAGCCCAGCTCCATGCCGTGCATGATCGCGACAAGGATATCGTCCGGTTTCCCTTTGTAGGCCTTGGGGATCATGTCCGTCGCTGCCAGGACCTTACAGTAGGCTTGAATGTCCGGCAGGGTGTTGAGCTGGAGCGAAATGGAAACGGTTCGTGTAGCGACTTCTGTACTCATGATGATTCTCCTTCTTACTTTCTCGATAGTGAGCTATATGGATAACAACGCTTGCGTCGTGGCTGGCTGGGCAATGACGCTCAACGCAGCCTCCACTCTGACTTGTGCAATACGGCAAAACTCACATTGCGGGTTATGGTCGGGCTGGGCACCGGTCATACAGGCCACCGCCCGTTCGATCGTATCGAGGGCTCGGTTCGAATCGGCCTTGAGCCCATAGACTTTACAGCCCATGTTGAGACGTGTGCCGACAGACTCCACCGGGTAATAGTAGGCCAGGTAACCAGTGTCCGACATCTTCCAATCATTCAACAGCCCGGCCAAATTATAGATATCGATCTGTGTCCCGTAGTACTTCGCCCCGTCGTCCTTCGGTTCATCCCCCTTGCTCTTGGCATCGAGGTTGGCAATTCGCCCATCCGGCAGGACGAGCAGATCATCGTAGGCCATGATCAAGCTGACCGTGTAGCCCGACTTGGTTTTCACGGTCGGCTTATGCGGATTCGACTTCCAGTGTCGAAACTTCTTCATCTGCTCGTTGGTACCGTACAGCTTCGTGCCATCGGGTAATTTCCCAATCAGCTCCATCGGGAGAATGCCCTGTTGTCGACAGGTGTCGTAATGCTCCTTGATCACCCGATCCAATCCACCCATCAACGTCGCCATGATGCCCCGGTAGTTGATATCCTTGTTGACCATATCCCAGAAGCAGCGCGGACAGTCGTTGAACTTATTCAGCTTGCTTGGTGACAGACTGATATCCCAGCGTTCACCCATTGGCGTTCTCCTTCATGTGGTTAAAGAGTGCATCGACGGTCGCAAATGGCGAGGTATCGTGCTTCCACTCAAAACTACAAAAACCAAACCGCCCGGTCTTGATGTAGCCGGTGTCGTCAGGTGCCGAGATCCCGTATGCCGACACCTGGATACAGGTCGGCTGCCACCGTTCGCCAAGCATCTTCATTGCCTCGCGGCGATTGATCGCCCAGCGAATCCCATCAAGAATGGCTTGCCTTTCACTCGGCGATTCAAAGAGGATGCGCATGCTCTTCTCATAGATCCGTTTGTCATGCTCATCGTAATAGTTATGCGTAAACATCACTTCCCATACGTTCGTCGTCATCGTCCCGCCCTCCACTTCAGGACTTGCAGTGCATTCATGAAACAAGCTTCATCGGCTAGGTGCTTGATTGGATTGATCGGACGCAGTTCATAGGTCCCGTCCGCTCGCACGTACAAATCAAACAGCCGATCGCACAATTCGCATCCTTCCATCTTGGAGTAGGTGATGATCTGGATCGGATCGGTCGGCGTCTCCTCGCCGGTCTTCAGATCCACGATGTCAAACTTGCCCGGCCGTGTATCGGGGAAGCGGAGATCCGCGTCCCGTGTCCCCGCGACACCCAGCTTGCGATTGAACGACGAGGTTTCGACGCTCACCGGCCACGGGCGTTTCTCGGCCATGAACGTATCGATCGCCAAACAGTAGCCACGATATTGCGGTAGATGTTCTGGGGCTTCACAGATGCCGCGCAGCGCACCCAGCTTCAGCGAGAAATAGATATGCAACAGTTCCCCGCGAACTCTCGCCGCTTCCAACGTGTCATACGGGACCCGTCGCAACCCGTCCCACATGACGTCTCGTACCTGGCTCACCGAGAAGAAACACTCTCCCGTCTCAGGATGCCGGTACTCGTAGCGTTGGCCGCGCTCGCAGATCAGTTTCACCGTTACCGCTTGCCTCCCCGGCGTGACACTTCTTCCTCGGTCGTCTCCACCCCTTCGAACTTCTGCCCATCCTTCACCCGCTTTTTCAGTCGGGCCATGTCCAACACAAAGAGATCATCGGGTAAGGCCTTGAGCCGCGCATCGTCGCGGTAGTATTCCCCCTCAAGCGACAGCCCACCGGGCAGACAGACCGGAACCGTCACGGTCGTATAGGTCATCTTCTTGCCGGTCGGCAGGGTCACGGTGCGTTGCACCTGTTGCACGACGGTGGGCGCAATGGTCGCTGCGACCAGTTCCGCCTGTTGGGCCTTGGCTTCCAGTTCGACCGCGCTGACCTCGTTCGAGAGTCCCGCAATCCGCTCGGTCAATTGCCGCTCCAAATCTTCCAGCACGAGCACGTCATCGTCTTCGCCCTTCGCTCGGGCAATCGCCTTCCGCTGTTGCACGCCCGTGAGCTCGGCTTGCAATTCCTCTTTGGTCTGTGCCACTGGGGACGCGCCGACCAATTGCTTGATTTCCGTGGCGCGTTGCGCCAGGACCAGTGCAGTGTCTTCATCGCCGTTCTGTGCCGCCGCCGCCTGCTGCCGCTCAATCTCGGCAAGGCGGTTGCGTTCTTGTTCCTCCTCGGCCTCTCGCTTCGCCTTCTCCTCGGCCTGCCGGCGCAATTCCGCCGCCTCGGCTTCGGCTTTCGCTTTCGCAATCCGGACGCGCTCGATCTCTTTCCGCTGGGCCTCTTCCCGCTCGAGCTGTTGCTTTCTCCGGAGATCCTTCACGAGTTGATCAACGCGCGAGCCAAGCGCCTTACAAAGCGTGGTGTACGGTCGATAGTCGTCATTGATTTGCTTGACCTCGGTGTTTAATGGACGCACTTCGCTATCCCGGAACTGCTCCAAGAGGTCATGCAGATCCCGCATCCCCTGAACAAAGACCAGGCCCACACTGGCCGAATGATCATCGTGGACGAGTATTGATTGAGCCTGGATCTCAGCGTCACGGACCTTCTCAAATAAGGCTATTCGCTCAGCCCGAATCTGATCCTTCGACTTCGTTGCAACCGATTCAACAAGAGCTAGATTTCCGTTCATGATTTACTCCATCCCCTTCAGTTGTTTGCGCCGATCCGCCCACTCGTTGAACACCTGATTCCGGTCATACTTTTTCTTGGTTTTCCGGATCTCCTCAATGATCGTGTCTCTTAATTCGAGGTACGTCTGCCGCAGCGTCCACCCGAACACGGTGGCCAGGAACGCCTGGAACACATAGCCGGCCCACACCAGCCCACCCGTCAGAAACGCCGCCAACCCCGACAGGAAGAAGGCCACCAGCACCAGGCATTCAAACCACCCGAGTCGGGTCATGACTTTCTCCGCTCGATGATCAGTGCATCGCCTTTCCATGCCCAGCGATAGCCATTTGGCAAAGCACTTGAATGAAAAACGTCCTTTACGTTCAGCGCATAGCGAGTACTATAACTAACTATCGGGCATGTGATGTACGCCAACTGTCGCGTACACTCTTCCCATTCCTCAGGAGGAGGCTCCAGACGTTTGGGCTTCAGCAGGTCGAGGATTTCGACTAAGAGCTGCTCAATCTTTTGTTCCATCACGTGTTGGTCCATGACTTCCTCCTATCGTTCCGCAACGATCCAATCTGCCCGCTCGTCTTCCACATCGATCAGGCACTCGCGGCAGGGCAGATTGCGCTCGTGCTCTTCACACACGGTCGGTTCATCTTGTTCGTGATTCGCGACACTCATGGTTATGCGGCCACACAGAGCCGAGCCGCCTCCTGCTTCGCTTTGTTGCGCGCAATGATTGGATCGGCGTAGGTGCCACACAGCAAACAATGGTAGGTGGCCGAGCGTTCCGTTTCGCTCATGTCGACGAACGAGGCATGAAACTGGAGCGGGACATCGAGCAGCATGTGAGCGGCACACTTTGGACAGGTCATGGAAGACTCCTTTGAAAATCGCCCGGTGTGCGAGTGAGGAGTCGGCTTCCATTCCAACGCCTCGGCCTTAGTTCCGCACCAAAATGATGCGGCGAGTGGGGCACGCTCGAACACCGAGCCTAGTGGTGAATAAAGAAGGGGGAGCAACATGGAAGTAACTCCTTTACTGACAACCGACGTCAGCACAGGCCCGGTTTCACCGGGCCCATCTTGGTCGCAAGACCCGCTTGGGCTTGCGCGTACCGTTGCACACAGGTTTCGACAATCTCGCCGATGGGTTGCTTGGCCAGGTCCGCCAAGAACTTCAGGACGAACGCGCAATCAGGACTCACGGCAATGGTCAGCTCGACCTTCGGCATTAGGCGGCCCCTTGCATCTCGCGCTCGATAAGCCGCTTGATGACCCTGGTGATCTTGTTATGCTTCTGCGCTTTCGCGATCTGGCGCAGAAACGTCTTCTCCTCTTTCGTCAACCTGATGCTGGTGGGATGTCCGGCCATCTCGCCTCCGTGTAGTGATTCTGTAGTGCGAGTTGTAGCACTAGTACTAGCACTTGTCAAGAGGGATACTTACATTGTGCGTAAAAGAACAACACTCTCTTTCGTAGGGGGGCTAGACAAGCACCGGGACTAGCACTACAATTGCGCTACATGGCCGCACGCATACGGCCAAATGCACTGGGTCTTGATCGTGAAGGAAGGGGGGTGAGGCGCAGTGATCAGTAGAGAGAATGCTCAGGTGTTCGGCATCGTGCCCAACGATGTGAAGATGCGGATCAAGCGGATTACCAAACGCAGCCGCGAGTGGAGCGAGAGCAAGATTATCAAGGAGGCGTTATTGCGAATCTTGCCGGAGATCGAGGGGCAGAATAGCCCGAATCATGACAGCCCCCGCCGCAAGAATTCTGCGGCCTGATTCGGGCAGCACGTGGGGCAGCTCGGTAGTGTGACTGCGGAGAATTGATGATGCGGGATGAACGGATGGACACACTCAGCTTCACGTCTCGACGGATGGTCGGGGCGAGAGGATTTGAACCTCCGATCTCCTGCTCCCAAAGCAGGTGCGAGAGGGAAGACATGAACCGGTCATATGTACTAGGGGGGTTCGGCATAGCTCGGATGGGTCCGTCTAGCCTCAATAAGTCCTCACTGCCTCTAGTGAGTTCACGTCTGGTTTCGGTACAACGATCCCTCCCATCACCAAGGAGGGTTCGATGTACACCAACTCATTTGATCTCACCGTCGCGTATCTAGAGAGCATGAAAGATCGTGCTGGCTATGACCGTGCGGTGCGAGTCGCAATGCAATGGATCTTGCAACAGCGGACGACTCCGACGCGAGCACAGATCCTTGCGCGACATATCAGCAAGGGCCAGGGGGACTATCAGCCAGGAAGCGAGCAGGCGAACAAAGAGCTGGCGCTTCAACGGGCGGCGTTCCGCTGGGGCATTTATCACGGAGTCTGGGAGGGCGGCGACCCCACACTCGGCATCAAGCGGTTCAAAAAGAAGAAGCGCAAACGGATCGCCAAGTTTTTAGAAGTGCGGGCGCTCCTCACCCTGTTTGAGTTCTCACCGTTCGACAAGCTCCTCGCCTACCGGCGTTATCTTGATGACGGGTACACCAAACATCGGGCGCGAGAGAAGGCCGATTTTCACTGTACGATTGATGTGCGGCAGGCCGTGACGGAGGTTAGGAATCGCGCGTTCTTCGGCATCTGTCTGTTGACCGGATGCCGCCCAAGCGAATTCCGGCTGGCACGGCTGGGGTCCATTACGCCCTACGGGGAGATGGGCTGTTGGAAGAAAGGTCCCCTGAAGAATGGCGAAGACGGCGTTGAAATTCCGGTGCCGAAGCAAGCGATGCAGTGGTTGACTATGTGGCTGCGCGTGCGCGACATGCACTGCAACGCCCCCGAGAACCCGTACATTTTCCCCGGCTATACGCCTCGCGGGTTCCTGTGCGATGATGCGCTCCGCAAGGAATGGCGGAAGCTCCGGGCTGAATTGGGGATCTCCGGACTCTGGAACTATGATCTTCGCCGCACCCTGGCCAGCTATCTCAGTAATGAGCTGAACGTCCCGGATAAAAAGATTCAGGCGATCCTGAACCATTATGACGGACGCGCCCTAAGCCATTATTGCCACGTCTCGTTTGACGCGCTCGTGCCGATCGTGCAGCAGTATGCCGACTGGCTCTGGCAACTCAAGCCAGCGGATGACGCGCAAACCACCATGCCGTTCCTTAAGCAGATAAGTAATTCCCCCAATTTGAATCTCGTAAGGGATGCGTCTTAACATGGACGCCCACCAAGGAGCTACTATGAATATCTTTCTACTCGCTTCCCTATTAGGCGTGCTTGCCATTCCACTCGTCGCGATCTTCTGTTGGCATCACCATTCCCTGTCGTACCCTGTGCGGCTCTCCATTTGCATCCAGGCTGCGGTCATGCTCGTCTGTCTGGCGTGCATCTATGCAACCGGGCTCTTCGGTGAGACCGTCATTCTTGATCCATAGGAGGAGCACCATGTATTACCTTATTGCAATTCCGTCAGCCATTGCGATCACGGTCGCGCTGTGGTGCAGAAAGCTCATGATGCGAGGTACGAAATGATGTGTGAACTACCTGGTCTCATTTACAACTGGACCCTCGCCGTGCTCATCGTGGTCTGGACTGCCTGCATGACAGTCCTGGCGGTCTATGCCTGGAGGAGCCTGATAAGAGAGCCGCGCTATGGACGGAACTAAACTGTTCTGGACCATTGCGGCGCTGGTGTTCGGAGCCTTCAGCCTCATCCTTCTCGTGGCGGGCATCTGTCACGAACTGCCGCGAGGGACAGCGAGCACCTGTTTTCAATAATGCCGTTCACCGTGCTAGGCTTCTCACGGTCTGTATACTTTCGTGGCGAATCCGTCGCTGCGCGTTCTCAACTCGGAGAGGATCGTCGATGCTCAAACACCGTTCTAAACATGCCGACCTGATTGAGGCTGCGCTCAAGAAAAAGAATATGGAGCAGCAAGAACTGGCCGACGCCATCCAGATCACGCCGGCCAGTATTTCAAAATGGCTCACCCATCACCGACCGGATCCGGTGTCGCCGCTCTTGTGGAAAGCTGTCTGTGCCGCGCTCGATATCCCCCTTGAGAAGTGGATTCGCGTGGCGAAGGAAGAGCGTCCGAAGGATGTCCAGAAATTTCAGCGGTTGGTGCGCTTACTGTCGAGATAGTTCATGATGGGAGGTTATGGAGGTGGCTGTGGCTCAATTTGTATGTCCCCAATGTCCCAATCAGACATGGGTGATGCGTCAATCTCTGGAAAACCAAGAGTTTCTTAGCAGTCCAGAACCAGTGTACGTGATGGAGTGTACGGAATGCCGTTATAGTCTGTTGCTGAGAATCGCATGTATCCAGTCTATTGCCAGGCATTAGGATGGAAACGCTAATCAAAAAGCCAGCTCGGGCGTATAGTCGTGGTCTGGGGTGAGCCAGCCTTGATCTTCAAGACGATGCTCGAACCGGTGCCGACGTTCGACGGGGAGCACTTGCATGATCACATCACGGTAGTATTGCTCGGCCTTCTTGAGCGTCTGCCGTTCTTTGGTGTCCAGCTGCGCGACAATCGCCGCCCGTTCGGCTTTGTTCACTCCGGCCAGGGGAGCCTTCGCCCGCAACGATTGCTCCATGTCGTGCCACATCTTGGCGCGGCTGAACTTCTTCCCGTGCTTCTCGCGTTCCAGCCGTTCATATTCCGCTGCCCAGGTGGCTTGCGCGTTGGCGTCTTTGTCGGCCATGGCCCGGCCCCAGTTCGCCAGCGCCTCGCCGCGGGGAGAGCGCCAGAAGACCGCCGAGGAATCCTTGCCCATGCGTTCCAGATATTTCCGCTCAATGCCGTTCCACGTGGAATAGGCGGCCCCTTTGGGGTCCGATCGCTGCACAAGCAGGCCCGTCAGATCCTCGACCCCATAGAGCGGCTTCCCGGGTTTCCCGCGTAAGGCGCCCAGTTCCGGTCCCAGCGTGACTTGATGGCCGAGGTAGTCCACGCGATCGTTGATCGGACGCGGGTTGAACACATCGGGATAGGTACTCTCGCGGACAGCCATCTCAAGCGGCATTTTCACAGCCGGCGTGAGTCCTTGCCAGATCTTATTGACCGGTGCCTTGACCGTGTTCTTGATCGCCTCGCCGATGGTCATCCGGTCGTGCATGATATCGCCGACCAGGCCCGGGAAGGCATCCAGCCCGAACCAGGAGAGAAGATCGCCGAGCGCCCCAACGCCTGACAAGTATTGAATCTTGCCGTTGTCGTCCCGGCCAAAGAGAATATGGGGGCGGTTGGCCACGGTCGGGTTCGCCAATCGCAGTTCTTCCTCGTCATCCCCGAACATGAGATAGTTCCAGGCTTGCAGCATCCCCCAAAAGGCTGACAAGCGAATCATGAACCCGGCTGCTTGCACCGTCGACACCACCGCGCCCCGTCGCAAGGCACCCGCGTTTCCTCCATCGAGGGCGTTCTTGACCAGCCGGAAGTAGCGCGTACTGTTCACTTCCATCCAGCTATAGAACGGAATCCAGAAATTCCGAATGGTCTGGCCAGCCACACTCACCCGGTCATACGCCCCCAGCAATTCATTCGACAGCTTGAACGCCCGATCGCGGATGTCCGGTAAGGCCATTACGGTTTCCGGTCGTGAAGCGCCGAAGTTCTTGGGCCGTCCGTTGTTCGCCTGCATCTGCTTCAGGTAATCGAGATAGGCGGCGTACCGCATCATGGCTTCGCGATAGTCGGTCGCGAGCCGGGCCGTCTTCCAATAGGCGTTCCAGGTCTTGGCCGGAATCGACAGCACCCCACCCTTACTCGATTGATCCAGCGTCTTTTGAAACGCCTTGAGGTCGTTGAGGTCGCCGAGTTCTTGGAACTGTAACGTCGTCCCGTACCCGCCCCGTTCCGCCCATTCCTTCGCTTCGCCGGTCAGCTGCGCCTCTTTGAAGATCACCGGGATCAGTTCTTTCGCGGCTTGCGGGAGTCGCTTGAACGCCGAGGGATTGCCGACGAAGAGGGCGTCGGCGTCACCCGTCAGGTTGCGGACGTTGTAGCGAATCACCTTTCTCGGCGCGATGAGCATGAGCTGTTTCCAATGCCCTAAGAGCTGCCGGTTCATTTCCACGAACCAGCTCGGCGCGGGCTTCGCCAGCCCGTCGAGCGTGGCCGCGGCTTCCTTCGGGATCACATATTCCTCGCGGGCGCCTCCTTGGGCCAGCACCTTGCGCAACTTCTCGATCGGAAAGCCCGCCTCTTCCAGCATCCCTTCTTGGAGCGCCTTCATCAGGTTGGCCGGGATGGAGTCCGCCATGTAGAAGACATTCCCCTCGCGCGGCTGCCAGATTTCATGCGTGTCTGGGACGAGCCGATCCCACGTCATGAACTTGGGACCGAGGAGGTCCTTCGTGTAGGCCTTCCGTTCACTGATCGCCTTCAGGACGCCGCGCGCGGAGAGATTTCCCGGACTCTCTAGGTCGTCGGCAATCTCGGCAATCTGTTCCATGGACAGCTCGTCGTCTTTGTCGAGCTCGAGCGCCTTCTTGAGCATCGCCATGTGCATGCCGATCCGCTTCTTGAATTCCTTCATCTGGATGTCGATGAGGGCGCCGGCTTCTTCGTTCTCGGCAATCAGATCGGCCAAGGCTTGCCGGTTGAGACTCTTCGCCTCCTGCTCGAGGCTCTTCCGGATATTGTGGTGCCGATCGACGTTCTTGATCACCTTGGCGAGCTGGGTGTCATAGACCATCTGCGCCATGACTTCGAATTCCGCTTGCACGTAGTTCGCATTGATATCGTAGGTGGAGCCTTTGCGCGACTTCAGAAACCCGCGCCCGGTCGGCGTCCGGACCTTCGAGCCTGTCCCCGAGACGGCGCGTTGCTTCGCATGCTCCAACACTTGATGCCGGAAGTAGTCTTGCTTGGTCAGCTTCTTCGACACATCGAAGCCGATCGCCTCCATCGACGCTTTGTAATTCGCCTTGAGCCGGTCCCAGAGTTGTTGACGCTTGGTCCAGGCCTCTTGCACCTTCGGGTCTTGCGCGATCAGTTCATCCAATCGCGCGAGGTCGGTGTCGACTTTCTCCGGCGTGTAGCCAAAGGGGAGCGCATGCCCTTGCTCGGCTTCGCGTTGGAGGTCCGCCAGGAGCGCCTTCCATTCCAGCTGATCGTATTGCTTGCGGGAGAGCGGTTTGATGATGTCCGCCAGGTCGCGCTGGATCTTGTCGGCGGCAATACCCTTGTACTTGTTGAGGCGTAGCAGATCGTTCCGCAATACCGAGAATTCCGCCGTATCGGGCAGTTCTTCAAACTCCCGCGACACCAGTTTCCAGACCCGCGCCGTGTGGTTCTTCAGTCGCGCATAGAGGGATTCCGGTCTGATGCCCTTCTTGGCTTCCCGTACTCGCTGCTCAATTTCCTGATCCGCCGACTGAAAGCCAATCAAGTCTTCCTGGGCGCGTTGCTGCCGGTAGCGTGCGGCTTCGCCGGCATAGGTCGGTTTGGTCGACACCGGCACCGATCCGCGTTCCTCTTTCAGAATCTCGGCCCCACGACGGATCACCTCGATGATCGGCTTGAACTTGAGGATCTTCTCCAAGACCCGTTCCCCGAGTGTCTTGTCGGTCGGAATGAAATAGCGTGTCGCGTATTGCACTCGTTCCGCAAAGGCCCCGTACTGTTTCAATTGCTCGGCCGACCGGTACACGTCGGACCCTTCAATCTCAATGCGTGGTTCGTTGTTCAACCGGACGCGCTTGATCTTCCACTCATTCGCAAGCTGTAAGGTCGCGCCGTCGTCCAGCACCGCGTCAAACGATTCTGCCGGCGTGAGTTTCGGGACGGTCTTCGACCCCTTGCCGAGCTTCACCTTAAAGCTCGCCGCCTGCTCTTCCCGCAACATCCGGCCTAAGAGCCGTTCCCCATCGGTGGTTTGCAGCCGGCGGATCTTGGCGAAGTCTTTGGGCAGTCGATCCCACACACTGAGAATGGAGCCGGTCGCCATGTAAAACTTTTCCGACGTGTGCGACGGTTCGCTTTCAATCTGTTTCTCCCAGGCCTTTCGCCCCTCGATCTTCTCGAGGTCGGTATAGAGCCGTTTTAGGTCGGCCTTCTCCACGTACTGATACCGATCGGCGTTCGGCGCTTGGAGCATCGTGACATGAACGACTTCCCCAGAATCTTTGGTGCGCGTATGATCGTACAGCACCGCCCAGATCTTCCCGCTATTGGTGTTTCGCACGTACCGCTTAAAGTCTTGGTGCTTCTCGATCGACTCGGCCGGCGTGAACCGGACACTATGCTTCGCTTCCAGATGCACGAGTTCGACCTTGGCTTTCGTGGTCGGATCTTCGTGAATCACGCCCCGATCCAGCACGGTAATGCCGCCGTCGGCGCGGTAGGTTTCCATCCCGACATCGAGCGTGCCTTGCGCTTGGGCGTACTCCACGGCCCGCTCCAGCCGGTTCGCAAAGTGGTCAAAGAGCCGGTTCTGAAACGCTAGATCCACCGACAAGAGCCGGTTCAGGAATTGCGGGACGGACGGAATCCGCTCCTCGAGCAAGTTCCCATCCTTATCGATCAGGTTGTTCAGCCCGAGCTTGCTGGTGATGTCCTTAAACGCCATCCCCTCCACTTGCCCGCGGAACAGATCCCGGAAGAAGGATTTCACGCTGCTCACGGCATAGCCGTTTTCCAGGTTGTCCTTTGCGTCGATCAGGCCCGAGCTGCCCGCCTGCCGTTGGCCCTTCGTCAATGCCCCGAGCTGGTTCAAGCGCCGGGCAATCGTCGAGATAAACCGCTTGTGGCCTTTGATATCCGTCGTCGACAACACCCATTCCGGCGCACTCGCTTGATTGGTACGATGGGATCGGCCTAGCCCCTGCACCGCTTTGTCCGCCCGCCAGCCGGGTTGAATGAGATAATGTACGCGCTGCTGTTGATTCTTCTTGGTCTTGTCGGCGTGATAGCTTTCCCCCGTGCCGCCCTTGTCGGAGAAGACGAGAATCCGTTTCTTTCCCTCCATGTAGGCGGCCACATCCTCGCGCACCGCGGCCGGACTGCGCTTCTGCCGCTTCACGGTTTCGGTGCCGTCGTCGTCGTTCTTGAGCCGCACGACGCGCTCTGACCGGCCCGTGACTTCCGCCACCAGATCCGGACCGAAGGTATTGAGAATAATTTCTAACGGCCCTTCCGGAACCCGCATGGCCCCGAGCTTCTCTAACAGCTCATCGCGCATCTTCACCGCTTCGGCGTTCAGGACCGGCACACCTTTGGAGTCCGTCACGATGCGGGAGCGGACGTTCTTATTCTCGTCGGTGTACTCCTCGAACTGCGCCACGGGAAACGACTTCTCGATGTACTGCATGAGGTTTTGCCGGGGCGTCATGTCGAGGCTTTCGAGGTCGGCGCCCGACTGATCGGCGGATTGGAGTTGCCGATCCATGATCGCCTCGTTCGTATTGACGAGCTGCACGAGGAGCGATTTCCCGTTTTCAAGCTGCTGCTTCATGTCCTCGATCACCGAGGGCATTTGCATGGACGTAAGGATCTGATTGAAGAACCGTTGATTCGCGCCCCAGAATTTGCCATACGCGGCGGACTTCGCCATCGCGTTCTTGGTCTTCATCTGGCCGGTCTTCCCGGCCCCCATCACGCCGGTTTCTTCCAGCGCCTTTTCCAGATTGGACAAGACGAGCTGCCAGCCCTTCGCCATTTCGTCATAGATCTCGCGTTGCACCGGTGTGAGCTTGTGCTCCACGCGCCGACAGCGCACGTCGGAATAGTCGAGGCTCCGGGAGATATAGGACCCCATCCCCTTCATGTTCTGCGCGACGATCTCCATCGCGCCCAAGCCGCTTGCTTCGATCGCTTGAATGAAGTCGGTCTTCGTCGGGAACGGCGTCCCTTCGCCCCACAACCCCAGCCGATCGGCATAGGCCAGCCCATCGACGCGCGTGGCGGCCGTCGCCGAGGCATAGACAATCCGCGCCTTCGGGAGGCGCTGCTGCAGGGTGACGGACGCCAACGCCTTCGCCGCGGGTTTGCTCTCCCCGCGTTCCGATTCTTGCTCCAGGCTGTTCTGCATGTTGTGCGCTTCATCGAAGACGATCAGGCCATCGAAGTCTTTGCCGAGCCAGTCAATGACTTGATCCAAGCGGGTCTTAACCGACACCCCGATCTTCTCGCCTTTGGCCTGTTTCGCTTTGAGCTGCCCCCCTGCCAGGACGTCCAGTCCGCTTGCCATCGTCGTGTAGGTCGTGTAGAGAATGCCCTGTGGCCGATCGATCGGTTGATCCCGTTTGAATTTATCGAGGCCCACGATATCGGCGGCTTTCCCGCCGAGGTCCTGCCAGTCACGGACCGCCGAGTTCACGAGGTTTTGTGTCTCGCTGATCCAGACTGTTTTCTTGCGGCCCTGCTGCCAGTTGTCGAGAATGATCGCGGCAATCTGCCGGCCCTTCCCCACGCCCGGCCCATCGCCCAGGAAGAACCCGCGCCGTTCCCCATTGGGTAACGTACTTGTGTGCGCTTGCCCGGCATACACGACGGATTCCAGTTGGGCGTCAGAGAGCTTGCCGTGGTCAATGACCGACTTCGGCAGGTGCGGTTTGTAGGTGGCGTCCGGTGGATCGCTGGAGGAGAGCGCGGCACTTTCGACGAGCTTGCCCGGATGCCGCTTGGCTCCGGCAATCTTCACTTTGCGCGGCGTGTAGGATTCGTAGACGGAATCGGTCAGCGCGTCGGTGTTCGATTTCTTCTCAGCCGTGACCGTTTCGACGGCTAACGGTTGGGATACTTCGTCGGCGGGTAATCCAGCGTCTCGTCCACCGTCATGCGCAGATCCAGTGCGTTCAGCACCACGCGCGCGGCCTGCTTCGCGGACATCGCTTTGCGGAGTTGCCGCTTGGTCAGGAGTGGACTCTGCTTGTCGTCCGGATTGTCGCGGAGATACGTCAGCGCCTTTTCTGGATCCCACGTCAACAGGTTCTCCAGGGACGCCTGCACGGTCGCCCGCCACTCGTCGCTCGGGAGTTTGAGCTTGCCGTGGTCCAGGCCCCACTGCGCCAACTGGATCAGATAGAGGCTGCTCGGATCGGGTACCTGTTGCTCGAGCCGCAGGTACTTCTTCGCGAGCTGGTTCAGCGGATCGTAATTCGTGTGGAGCTCTTCCGGACTCAACGCGGGTTGGGCTGTGGCGAGCATCGCGCACCTCCTTGAGGAGCGGCACGGCGTCCAGCACATCGGAGACATTGGCAATGACCGGTGCCTTGCCGTCTGGCTCTATCTTATCAAAGATTATAATCTGATTATCGTACGTCGTCCCATATTTTTTATAGCCCTCTCCCGACAATCCCACCCGCGCCCGATACGCCCAGGATTTCGCCATCTTCGAGAGCCAGTCTTCCAACACTTTCGGGTCCGCCCACAGCTTCCATTTGCCGATCAAGGCGACCAAGCGGCCTCCCGGCTGCAAGCGTTTGAAGGCCTGCTCCAAATGCGGAATGACGTTGGCCGTACTGCGCGAGCCCTGCATCCGGCCCGCCGTCGAGGAGAAGGGCGGATTCATGATGACGACGGTAGGTTGAATCTCTTGCCGTAAGATATTGTGGAGCTGTTCGGCGTTCTCCTCGTAGACACTCCCGATCTTCATGCTCCGCAAGAGTTCCGCACGACGAGGGCTGAATTCATTCATTACGACATAGGCCCCGGCATTCTTCGCAAACACGGCCAGTCCGCCAAGGCCTGCCGAGGGTTCGAGCACGACATCGGACGGAGAAAGATTCGCCGCCCAATTCATCGCGTAAGCCAGATCTGGGGGCGTGGAGAATTGCTGAAATTCCTCTTGTTCTTCCGTCCGTCGATTCTGCTGAGAGGGAACGCGATCGAGCAATCTTCGGATATCGGCGATGGTCGGCTGTGGTTTATACCGAGGATCAAATGATGATCCGTACTCGAGCATGTACTGGTTGATCCCCAGTTCCATCGCATCGTGCACATCCTTCGGTGTGTACTTGCCTTGCGCCTGGGTCCCGCCGAAATCGTAATCCCCTCGCTTCGTGAGGTCTGCCGTACTGAAGGCCAGCACACCCGGCGCCGTCTTCTTGTTCAACTGATCGGTCACAAACTTCGCGAGCGCGAGGGCGCCGTCTGTCGTCTCACGAACCGGTGCCTTCGGTTCAGGTGTCGCGGCAATCGCCTCCGGAGTGGCAGGAAGTTCCGTCTGCTCCGCATCCTTCTCTTGTGCCGCCTTCGAGAACAACGGCGCTTCTTCGGGTTGCGCTTCCCGGCCAATGATAGGACGTGAGCCGATCGTCTCCGGTGGGATCTCGATTGACATCTGTGAGGCTTTGGGCGTATCCTTAGACTTCTGTGCCTGACCGCCTGATTGAGGCGCCGTCAACACCAAATCCGGAGTTGGCGGCGTTTCTTTTTGTGCTGGCCTCTCAATCCAACTCGGCCATTCCCCGCGCGCAATCGCGTCCGCATCCTCTCCCCACGGTGTCTTGTTGAATTCCCGGTCTCGCAGTAACGCTTCCTTGACTCGCTCAACGGCTGCTCCAACATCCACGCCATGATTCTTGATGATCTTCTGAATGGCCGTCTCGATCTGCTGGCGCTTGAGGGGACGCGGCCCGGTGGTCAGTTCGGTGTACCAGTCCGGTGCGGCCGACTGCAGGCTGGTGACCTCCGGTGTGCCGCCTTGGCCTGGCACATCGTAGTCGAGAATCTTCCGCCGACCTGTCTCCTTCCCGGCAATCTCCAAGTCGGCTTGCGCCTTCTCGGCCCGGAGCTGCATCTCCATGTTTTGCTCGATCGGCAATTCAGAACGTGGCTTTTCAATGAGCGGGTTCGTGACCTGATCCGGTGTGGGGTCTGCCTCCCGGGGCGCGTTGTAAGCCTTGATGGGGTTCTGTGTCGCCTTTGGATCTGAAGCCCATCGCTTGAAGGCCTCAAGCGATAAGATCCGCATGCCATCATAGCCCTTCCAATCGTCGGCGTAGTTTTCGCTATAAAGCTGTTTTGCCTCACTGCTCGATGAAGCCCCAAGAATCACCTTATGCTCATCAAAGCGTCCGGTCTTGGGGTCCATCTGATCAATGACATACACGCTGCCTGAATAGTCTTCCGGCGTCCCTGGCTTTACGAACACATCGATATGATCCTTATCCTTCCCCTTGGTCCCGCGAATGTACCCGTAGTGCGACTGCATTTCGACGGACCACGGCTTCCCCTTCTTGTCGACGCCGGTGCGCACGGAGCCTTGCGGGTTTTCGATGGAGATATCGAGTCCGGCAATGCGCACATGCCCCTTCGTGTAGTTCCCGGCTTTCTTCTGTGCCTCGGTCGGTTCTGGCAGTGGATTGGTCGGGGAGGTCGCGGCTTGGTGCGCGGAGGACTCTACGACAGATTCGGGCGTGGGGGATGAAGTCTTCTGCTTGATGAACGATCGCGGGTCAGGCGCAGTGGCAGTTTCTCCCTTCCCCTTCGCCCGGCCAGCTTCGATCACAGCATTCCGGTAATCTTGGGCTAACGAGCCGACGTTGTAATCGTGCGGCAGATTCAGAACATGCCGGATCCGGCTCACCGCGTGCTCGACGTCAAACTCGCGATCGCCCTTCGCCGCCTTCTGTAAGCGGCTGGTAAAGTCAAACAGTTCGGCATGGAGGGGATCGGCAAATTCAATCCGGCGCTGCCCATGCTTCCCGAGGAAGATTGATCGGCTTCGGTCGGGCGTGGCCTTCTTAGGTTCAGATAGCTCCGGCGTCGGCGCGACTTCGGCGCGACTTGGCGCAACTTCCGGTTTTTCGACTGAAGGTGAGGCGAGTTCAGGAGTGGGCGTGCGCTCGGGCATCCACTCAGAAACAATGCTGCGTATCAAAGATTGCCGTGCATGACCTTTCAACCCAGAGTCCAACGCACGTTGGATGTCCTCACCAAAAGCCCGCATGTCATCCACGCTCTTGATCCCGCCAGCGTCATAGACGAGCTTGGCCGATTGCAGATACGCCGATGGCTTCCCGCCTTCAGTGGTGTCACCTTTTTGCACCTTGTCCCACACGGCTTGGTAATAGTTGTCAGCCATGGCCTTTCCTGCGCCTCCGAGGAGTTGACCCATTTCCTCGGGCGTATTGGCTAAAGTGGTCGCTTCCGGTGTTGCGGCCAAAGAAGGCGGTGGCTCAATGGGAACAGGTCTCGTCGGAATCGTCGGCGTCTGCACGATGTTCGGCGTGCGGCCTTCCGGCCCGGTCGGCACCTGTACCGGCGTCATCGGGATCGCCTGCGTCTGCGTAATCGTAGGAGCCAACGGGACCGCTTCCGGTGTTGCGGGGATGGGTGGTGCCACAACAGCGGGTTGAGCTGGCGCCGTTGGCTGTCCCGCAACCGGCATGGACTTCTTCACGAGGAACGGCTGCCGCTGCGTAATGTTCAGGTTGTCGGGAATGCCAGCGACGAGATCCGGCGTCGCGGGCTGTTGAGGCGGCTGTGAGGGAGCCGGTGGTTCGCCTGCAAACGGCGATTCACTCGCCGGCGCCTCTTTCGCCTGCTGCTGCTTCCGGACCTTCCGACCCTGCAGAATGCCGGTGACCAATCCCGTCACCGCGCCAACAACCCCGCCGGCTTCTGCCGAAATGCCCGCGTTCTCAAAGAGGCTGCGATGTTCGTCGTAGAGCTGTTGCGCAATCGCGTTGCTGCCGACCTGCTGACTCCATTCCTGAATCGCTTCCTGTGCGGCTGTCACGCCGCCTTCCTTCAGGACCTTCATGATGCCGCCGCCCGTCGCAGCATTGAACCGCTTGAAGAGCGCGGCGACCGGCAATCCCTCAGTGGCGCCCACGGCACTGCCGAAGAGGAAGGCTTTCCGCTTCGTGGCGTCGTCAGCTTTGAACTGTGCGGCTTCTTCGTACTGATCGGCGCCTTGCACACCCGCCCCGAGCACGGCGGCCGCGGTACCCGGCGCTTTCACGGCGGCCCCCGCGACTCCACCAAAGAGAAACCCGGTCATGCTGCCAAAGGCACGCGGGAGCACGTTGAGCACAAAATCTTTCTGTCGCGCCGGATCGGTCGGAAAGGTTTTCTTGGCGAGCTGTTCAATCGCGTTCCCGAGCTTATAGGTGAAGCGATCTTCGACCGCCTTGGGATCTTTGAGCATGTCCGGCAAGAGCGCATCGAGCTCTTTCGACGCAATGGCGACCGACTTCAACGCGCCGGCGGGAATATCGGCCAGGCCTTGGAAATAGTTGTTCTTCGCTTCATGGAAGGCCTGGGCAAAACTAAGCGGCTTCGGTGGAGCGGCTGGGACCGGTGGCACGGCGGCGTCTGGTGTGAGCCGGCTGGCTGTCACTCGTACCTCTGGGACTTCAAGTACCGGCTCATCATCCGGCGCGTCGATCAGATGTCCGCTGCTCTTCAACTGCCGCTCAATGAGGTCCTTTTCTTCCGGCGTCGAGAGGGAGTTGAATTGATCCGGCGACACAATCTCGCGGTTCTTGGTGTCGATGATTTCGCCGTCTTCCACCTGGAAGCGGGCGCCCGGCACGGTCAACGGCTTCGTTGGCTTCATGACCGTGGGTCGCGGCGGCACCACGGATTCAGGGGTATAACCAGGCTGGGGGACGTCGGGTTTGACGTCGGGACTGAGGAACGACGGGACACGTCCGATCGTCCGATCAAAGAAGCGTTCGACCTTCGGATAGGGATGGAGTTCCGCTTCTTTCGCACGGGCCTGCTTCACCTGATCGGTCAAGGCCAGCCGGTCGGTCTTAAGCTTCGAAAACTCCTGCCGACCGGATTTCAGAAAGGCGTCGGGATTATCGCCCGGCCACTTCCCGACTTCTCCCTCGGCCATGACTTGCTCGCGCTCTTCCGTCCGGACTTCATACGGCGCGAGCTTCGAGCGAAAGGCTTCTAAGCGTTCTTCCAGTGTCGCCATGGTTAGTAGGGCGTCGTGAGCGCGTCCATAAACCCGCTCTGAATGAACCGGTCAAACTGCTCGTCGCCATCATCGCCCCCCCACGGATCTTCAGGGAGGGGATCTTTCGGCCCAATCTTCACCCCATACTTCTGGAGACGAGAACGCAATTCATTCTTGGCGCGTTCGGCCTGCTCAAAGCGTTTGGCCTGTTCCCGCACGAGCGCCAGCGTGCGCGGATCGTCGGGTGGATAGAGTTCGGGATAGGTCTTCTGCAAGTTCTCCAGGTCCTCCATGGCGCCGACGTGGCGGTTGAGGTCGTTGTAGAGCTTGCTATATTCCCGCGCCTGCTTCCGCCGCATCCGCCGCGAATCGACGGCTTTGCGATAATTCTGCGCGGCACGCTTGGTCTTCTCGTACATGGCGCGGCGTTCCGGCGTCATCCAGTCCGGTCCCCCGGCGCGTGGCTTCGTTGGCTGTCCCATCATCTGATCCGGTCGAGCGGCGACCGAATGCACCATCGACGGATCCGGCCCGGACTCCCGGTCCATCGGCATCGCCTCCGGCATCGCGCCCGGCATCGGTTCCGCACCTCCACCGCGCATCGCGAGCGCTTCGGCTGGCGACATCCCGCCGCCTGCGGGTGGCCCCTCGCTTACTGTCGGGATCGTGAGTCCCGGTTGTGGCGGCATTGCCGATCCGCCATATTCCTCGCCCGGGTTGATCTCGTAGCGTTCCCCACGCAGTAGTTGTAACGCGCCCATGGTCACACTCCTTTCTTAGAACGGTCGACGAAAGCCACTCCGCATCATCGACATCGGCGGCAGTGGGGTGTTGGGACGAACCACGTTCGGCTGACGAACGCCTGGGCTGGCCGGTGGTGCGGCCGGTCTGGCGGCCATGGGTCCGGCTGGTGCCGGTTCCGTCGGTGAGGGAAAACTGCGTCCTCGTCCCGGTTCCGTCGGACTCCCCATTGTCCGCCCTAAGGCGAGCGTTTCGCCGGGCGTCATTCCGCCACCGCGCGTGGTATAGGTCGGTTCCTGCTTTCCGAAAATGCGATCCATGAACCCCTGCTTGGGGGCCGGACGGGTCACTTGATACGGCTGCCCGCTGCCATCGGTAGTCACGCTCGCATTCGGGTCGCCTGGCGCGGAGGCTTCCCCCTCGAGCGGAGATGGGCCACCGTAGAACCCGTCCTTCCAGGCCTGATCGAGCGCCAACCGATCGTAGAAATGCTTGTCCTCCTGCTTCATCCGCATGACCGGTAACGCAAACCCGGCGATCTGCTGCACGCCCTGTGCTAACCCTTGTCCGACTCCGTATGCCATGATGTCCTCCTCTCTTGACGAAACGCCCCTGTGGGCCTACTGTATGAGTATGTGGCTCATCCTCTCACTGGCTCTCACGTTGACTGGCTGCGCCTCGTATGGCTTCGACGAGGCCTATCGTCAGTACAATGTCCGGCCCTGTACCCATAACTGCTGGGATGTCCTCCCACTCTCGGACATGCGCCCTCGCCGCTTTTACGATCCGTCACGTTCATGGCAGATGCTTCGGACTCCCTCCGGTGCGCTGTATCATCGCTACGGCAACATGATCGTCGGTCCTTCCGGGGACCTCACCACCGTCTACTAAAGTGCCAGCGCCATCGCGGGCGTCAGTGGCTCCTCGTCCAACACCCAATAGTCGGCATCGACGTCTCGGCCTTTCACGAGCCGATCCAGCTCGCGAATGCTTCCCGTGAGCAAACCTAAATACGACACCAGATCCACGGCCTTTCCATTCGACACGGTGCGCGGCATCTTGTCGGCCATGGCGCCGATATGCTTCGTGCCGTCGTGCTTATACTTCCATTTCTTGACCGGCATCCGTCGCAGCGCGGCCAACAGTTCCGCGTCACTCACCGGCTCAATGTCCGTTTTCGCGTCGGGATCGGACAGGAACGCCATCCCGGCCATCCCAGCGAGGCCCAGCCCCGCACTGATATACCCCGCGCGATCCTGGCCGGCCGCCACGTTGCTTTGATATTGCATGCCGCGCGTGTAGTTGTCCTGATCCCGCGCCGACGACAGGGATTGCTGCGCCGGGATCAACATGCGGGCCTGTGCGGCAAACGGGTTTTCGATCTGGCTCGCTTCGACGGAGCGGCTATTCTGGCGGTTCAAGGCCAACGCTTCCGCCGTTGTGAGCATGTCGCGCTGCTCGGCTTCCTGCAGCGCAATCCGGTTCCGATCGAACGCCTCTTGCTTTAAGGTGCCGGCCGTGGAGTGTTTGTGGCCCGGCCCCCCCTTCCGATACAGTTCTTCATCGAGGCGTTGCTGCCCCAATTGAAATTCCCGCTGCAGCGTCTTACTGACGGGTAGTTCCCCCTTGAGCGCCTTCTGACTGCGCTCCAACTGCATGCGCTCAATATCGCGCTTCATTTGCGTCAGGCTCGGGTCCACATCCTCATAGGTCTTCGTGTCCGGGTTGTATCGGAGCCCAGCCCGCTCCAAAAGAATGGGCTCCAACTTTTTGCTTCGGTTGGCGTTCTGAGTCTGCAGATCCAACAGCATATTCTGCTTTCTGACCAAGTTCGGATCTGCCGCGGGGACCTCCGGTCCATCCCCACCCTTCAAGACAGGGAACAAGCGCCCGTCGTCGAGCACGACAAATTCGAGCCCGTTCTGCCACACCCGGTTATGCTGCGCCATGATGATGCCCTCCATATCGACTCACAAGATCCTTCACGGTCTTCGGCAGGTGCGCGCGGTCGGCTACTTTGCGGAAATGCCAATGGTCTGCCGTCTCGGCGTACAGTTCCGCGCCGACCATCTCCGTCCATTGCCGCATCGCCCAATTCCCTTTCCGAATCACTTGTAACCAGCCGACAATGCCCTCGGCTTCCAAGTGATGTTCCAGCCGGTTGATTTCCCCCAGGAGTCGGCGAATCCCGTCCCGATGCCCGTCGAGTGGTGGCAAGCTATCCAACTGCACCCATACCTGATTCGCCTGGGAAATTCGCTTTTGCACCCCAAACAATGGCCACTCCTCATGATCCTGGAGCCCACAGCGTTCGAGCCACGCGAGCTTGCGCTGCTGGTACCAACAGGCCCTCATGAATGCTTCCTCCAATTCCCCGGCGTATACCGCACCGTGATTTTCGAGACCGAAAATGAGGAATTGAGCGTATTGTTCTCGCCCACGATATAGAATTTTAGGCAATCGCCAGTGAGCCGCATCCACCGATTCGAGTCGGTCAAGGTCTTCGTTTTCGCGAGCGTGCCGTTTTGATAGACCTTGATTACGATGCTGTTGTTCGAACTGCCTGGCGCGAAGGTCACTTCCAACTCTTTCATGTTCGCGTTCTGCTCGCCGCCGTAGGGATAGAACTCTTTGGTCGTGAAGCTGCCCATGTACCCCGCACTGTCCTTGGAGCGCGCTGTCTGATCCAGCTTGTAGATAAAGCCGTTCGAGGCCCCGGCGAGCAGCACCGGCTCGCCCGTCGAAGGATCTCGGTAGATCGCTAGCGATTCACACTCGTCGCGCGTTGAGACACCGACTTGCACATCGCGAATGCCAGCCTGGGCGTCGGAACGATGCAGGTCCAAGCTGATCAGTACCTTATTGACGGGAAAGCCTTGGGCCGATGTGACGTTGGGTTTAGCCGAGAACGCAAAGAGCACCTTTTTCTTGGTGGCGTAATAGACGCTTTGTGGTTGCGGATATTGCGACCAGGTACTGAAGGCGGCTGTGCCTAGTTTGGAGAAGTCGGTATTCTGACGGATGTACGCACCGAGCTCCATGGGCTTGATTGCAGAGGAGCGGACGTCGCCTTGTTCCTGAACGGAAGACAGGGCATGGATGTAGCCGTCCGGCGAGACGAAATACACCTCGTCATCCGCCTCGACAATCGATCCCGGCCCCACGGCCCCCACATAGCGCGACACCCGTTTCCATCCCCACTCGGCCGTATCGACGCTCGAATCATCCAGGACGTAAATCCCTTTGGGGTACTTGAAGACATAGGCCTTCTGCCGGAAGGAAATGCCTCCCACGATGAGATCGCCCTCACCGGGATAGACCGGAAAGTACAGCGCCCCAGAATTCTTGAAGTCCTGATGCAGATTGAGCTTGGACGTATACACATCATGCGGATGATCGGACGATCCTCCGGCGAACATGCGTCCGCCATGCTGAAACCCCCAGATCGGGTTGCCGAGTCCAGTCCCGACCCCACTATCCCAGTCCACCGGGATCGTGGACCGATGCACGGAATGTGTGCCGGTGCCATTCGTGGTGAAGTTGATAATCCCTGCCCCTCCAGCCAAGGACGAGAGCTGAAAGGTATTCGCCGCAGTATTCGCCACGAAATACAGGCTGTCCGCAGAGAGGCCAGCGGGGAGCGCCCCCCCACTATTGGTCACAAATACCCGCTCGTCATTCGCGAGTCCGTGCGCATTGCAGGTGAGCACATCCGTTCCGGCGTTGGCTGTAAAGGTCCCGACTCCCAGGCCGAACTGATACGCCGTCGAGTCGCCGGTATACACCCGTGGCCGGATTCCCGCCGAGCCGTTGAAGTGGTAGAGTCCCTTCCCCGATCCGGTCGAGCCTTCGACGAGTGGCGAATGGCGAAAGGCCGCCCCAGCGATATCGGCTACCGTCTTCGTGACGCCCGCCGCACCCACGATCACTATGCGATCTTGTTTGGTAACACACACCAGCTCATGCACCCCGGCATCCGTGCGGAAATGGAACATGGCGCGAATCTCGGGATCGTTGTCCGCCGAAACCGGCACGGCCACGCTATTGAACTTGACGGCCCCGCCCTCTTTCTGCCAGGTGTCCTGCTCCAGCGTGATCGATTCCATCGCCGTCAGATCCGTGTCTCGCAAGAGATCCGGACTTTTCGACGCATTGAGCCCGCCGACGCCACAGATAATGTCGGTCTTGTCCAAGACGCGCATTACGTGAGCCCCAACGTCGCCGAGTGTTGCGGCCTGACCCACACCCGTCCGCTTTGCGACGGGATGTACTGATTCACCATTTCTTGTAACTTGCCTCCACCCATCGTGGCGTAGTCCTTGGACTTGGTGTCGTCCTTATTGAGCAGCAGCAACGACGCGGCAAAGTTCGCTATGATCACCCGATGTTCTCGCGGGATTTTGGGGGTATCGGTGGCTTCCGCCCCCGAAAAGTCCAAGTCATGGAAGACGGTGTAATCGTGCTCGATGTTGAGGGCATCCTCACTCCACGGCGCAAATCGGACCTGCCGCAGCATGTTGGTCGATGTGCCGTTTGCGTCATAGCCTTGCGGATGCACTTCACAGGCGGCTTCGATGAAGCCTGCACCAAATGCCCAGGCCGACCCTCGCCCATAGCGCTCTTCAAAGAGCGTTTTATCGAGCAACGGAATGGGATTATTGCGCCAGCCCCGGAGCCACATCGGATCCCAGACGCGCAAGACATCGGGCGGTAGGGTGTATTCATCTTGGAAAATGACTGCGGGCCCGGTCTCCTCCGTCTCCACATAGGTCGCGTCCAGAACGAGCGTCGGCGTATTGTTCGTGTGCGCCAGAATGCGGTAGACGGCTTGCGTCGATTCGAGATACACCTTGCAAAACTCCGCGCTCGGCGTAAGGTTGGCGCTCAACGTCACGGTCGCACCTGTCACCCCCGAAAATGTCACCCGCTGCGAGGCCCTAGTGGTAATGACGTTCGGGTTCGGCGACATCGCCCATGGCCAACGCGCATGCGAGAGGACCGACCAATACGCTTGTCGCACGGCGCGCGCTGCATCGCTGGCATAGTCGCCAGACCCCGAGTCGGATTCCCCCGCATCCAGCAAAGCGGCTTTATAAATATCGAGGCCCGTTTTCAGATCTTCCGTGGCCATACGCTCCTCGCTATTTCCAGATCACCGCCATCCAGAACAACAGGATCATCGTCAGCCCAATGAGTCCCGCCGCAATAACAGCGGCTAAAATTGGTGGCGCGTTGCGGTTACTCATCGTCACCCCCGGCCTGCCTTTTGGTGTAAAACTCCTGTTCGGCCCGATGCTTGTCTACGGCCCACTCAGAGAGTCCGCGGTGTTGGATCTCGCACTCTCCCCATCCTTCGGTGAGTTCCTGGAGTCGTTCGAAGGCATCCAGCGTGGTAGGGCTTTCTTTGGCTTCCACAACAGGCTCGACGGCGGCTCCACCGGCATCGGGCACACGCTCGTCGGCGGTCGCGTCGTTGAGCACGCGAGCAAACTCATTAACAATCCGAATAGCGTCATTGTCGATACGACGAACCTGATTGAATTTCGCATAGCGTTGAATCTCCTGATGGGCGTTCGCCAGTTGCGCTTGAAACGCTTCCTTTTCCTGGGTCACGGCTTCGACCTGTTTCAGTGCGTCGGCCGCTTGCTTGGCGTAGGCCTGCGCGGCTTCCTGGGCTTGCTGTCGCAGTTCCCGCTCCTGGGAGGCTTCCGCCTGGAGTCGCCCTTGCCACTCGTGATATTCCCGCTGCGCGGCGTACCAGCCCCAGGCCACGACGATGAGCGCGACAATCGCGCCGTACTTAATCAACGGGGACGCGGCTTTCCAGGCTGTCCACACGGGAATCATAAGGGCTCCTTAATGCGGGTCCACCGGCCCGGACTTCGCGATAATTTCAGTCTTCCGGTCTCCGCTTTTCGTGGTCCCGTAGATCCACATCACAAACATCATCAGGGCATCGCGCAGCGTCGTGGTCAGTTCATGGATCGCCGACTCAGATCCCTTCTGAATATTGACAAAGATCATGAGCAAGGCCGTGCCGAAGTAGATCGACAGAATGATGCTGCCGACGACATACGGTCCCTTCTCCGATTTCGTCTTGCGGTTCGGAATGACCGTCGCCGACTTCTGCTCCACCACCGTGCCGCCGACTGGTTCCTGGTCGTTACCCATGTCCACCCCCTACCGCATCCCACAGAGCCGCAATATTCCTCTTGTTTTCTTCGTGTCGTTCATTCTGAAGGCGCTCTTGCAGTTTTGCCCACATTTCCATGGAACCCAGGCGCTCGCTGATCGTGGTCAAGGTGCGGTTCATTTGATCTTGCCCATCGATAAACCGCTTGAGGAAATAGCCCAAGGCCAAGACTAGCAGCGCAAACAGAAATGCCGCGAAGGGATAGACAATGATGGTAAGAACCTCGTTCATCGTTTCTTCCTCTTCGGACACGTATGCTGCATGTGGTTATGGACATCTTTGTGTTGCAGCATCGCCCCACAGAGCCCACATTGGTACAGTTTCGGTTTCATACCGGCACACTCACGGGTTGCGCCTTGAACTGCGCGTGAATCACCTTGAGCTTCCCCTCCTGATCCGTCACCCAGTCCAACGGAATGCCGTGCTGCGGCAGGCTGCGGATGGTAGACATGATCCGGTCCGCTGTCGGCTTGTCGAACAGCCCGTTCTTGAGTCGGGGATACTGGATATCGAAGGCATCCCCGCGTACATGCGCCATCTTGTTGAAGTCCTCCGCGAAGTGCTCTTGCAGCTGATCGTAAAATCCCCGCGTGAGGACTTTGTAATCCGAGCACGCCTCCCGGTGTTCCTCCATGTAGGTCATGAGTACCGCGACCATGCGCCGATTGCGATAGGTGTCGCTGATCCAGCTGGGTCCGTATTGAATCGCGTTCTGGGCCATCACCCGCGCCTGATCCATGAGATCGCGCCTGCCTGAGGTAAAGACCGCATCCGGATGCGCCTGCTTCACAAGCAATGCTGCCTTCTCGGCCGTCGGTGACAACCGCAGTTCTTGGATCGTGAGACCAGCCATCAGAACCCTCCTCCTGCAACGGTCGGGATCACATCCATATGAGCGGGAACATCGCCCGCCGCGTTCAGCTCTTCGCCGTTGTCTTTGAAGACCTTGCAATCAATCGCGTCGTTCTGCGCCGCGTTGAGCCGGAGCACCGTCCTTAGTTCATAGTGCTGGCCCACTGTCAGGGGCGGGACAACGATCACCGTCGCCTCGTCGCGCAACACTTTCCCGCCGACGTAGCTCCCTGCATTCAATCGTTGCGTAAGGTCCGAGAACGAGGCCGGGACTTGTTCGTCGGTCGCTTCCGCGCCGGCTCCGTAAAACCGAAAGACGTTGGAGCCGAACGTATTCATCACGCGCGCGTAGTCGCCGCCGTTCAAGCGGCAGTACAGGTGCGCGCCAAACGAGGCCGTCGTCTCGACGCTCCCCGTGAGCTCGACCTGAAACCCGACCATCGCCGTGGGCATGACGGGCCGCGCGGTATTCACGGTGCCAGAAATCGGCGCACCATCTTCCGAGCCGATGGGATAGATAAACTGGTACTGCGTTTGGGTCACGACCCCGCTCCCTGGTGGATCCGGGGATTCGGGCAGGACCGGTACGACCACATAGGTCCAGAGGTTATTGCCGCCCATCGACCCGCCATCACCGAAGACGCCGCCGTTATTCCCTGACTGCGATACGCTTGCGAGCCGTAAATCTCCGGCCGTCGCGGTGTCGTTGAGCAACGTCTCGTTCGCTCCGACGGCGAAACTCGTTCCGCACTCGCCGTCCGAGGGATTGCACTTGGCCCCTAAGAATCCGTAGAGCGTCTGCCCGCTTGCAGTGCTAACCGTCACGCTCGGCGTCGAGCTCGCCGTGGCCGTGCCAGCCGCCACGGGCGTGCCGAACGATCCCATCTCCGCAATGTAGATCGACTCCGCCGCCATGAAATCCGTACCCGCTGCGCCACTCACGGAAATGGTGCATGTGCCGGTATTCGGGCCGGTGATGCCGAACACTTTCGTCCGTCGGTACGGAGGACTCGTGACGGCTTCGCCACCGGACAACGCCGTGACGCTCTGCCCACTACAGGCCGTTGGCGTCCCGATCGCGCCGACGCTACCCTGCGTGTCGTAGGCCGTGACCGCCACAAGAAGCCCCTGCGTCAAGGCTGGAATCGTTTGATTGATGGACACGCTTGTCGTGCCGATGCCGGTTGCATGGTTGGCCGGTCCGCTTGGCGTGCCCGCGACGCCATACCCAGATGGGAAGGTGCACCCGCCCGTGTTCACATTGAGCCGCGTATGCACGTCGTACAGAGAGGTGCCTGCTACCCGATTGAGTCCATCCGCCGTCGCCGCGCCATGAGGAAAAGCACCCGTGGTTGGATCCCATAAAGGCGTGGACGTTAACACGCCATCCACGTACCGATAGAGAATCGTCGCGTTGATGTCACTCCCACCCGTGCCCGCGCCTTTGACCGCTGCCCCAACAGGAGCCCAGAGCTTGCACGTTCCCATGCCATGTGCGGACGTCGACGTATTCGTCAGATTGGGGGACGAGGAAGGACTAAACGCGGTCGTGTTCCCTACTGAAAACACTTCATTCGCGGTCCACGTGTTAAAGCCCGTGACATTAAGTCCAATATCCCCGGCATTTGCCAGTAAAAGATTAGTCATGGTCACGGAATTATCCGCAGCCGTGACTCCATCCGGATCATCGTCTAACGTGATGCCCCGCGCCCCTACTCCGGTGCCCAGCACCGTGAAATGATCGACCCGGCAATTCCCATAACAGTCGCTCAACCGCAGGGCGTTGGCCGTGCTCGCCCAATCCACCACGGCGATATCGCGGATGAGAATGTCTTGCACAGTTCCATTGATGCCAGGACGGCGAGAGCTGGGGAACACCGCATTGCCATAACTGCACACCCGGCAGATCGAGCCGAGGATCTTGTTGTTGATGTTCGGCATGGGGCTGGAAAGGATTGGAGTACCCGTGTATTCAGCATTGACTTCGATCAGATAGGTCGGCCCTTCCGCAATCACATTCTCCACCACGCTGTCTCGTGCGGGGTACAAGCTAATACAGGCATCGCCACGCCCCGCGCCATTTTGCGACGTCCCCTGCCCGCCAGGGATGCGCCCGGTGCGAGGATGACAATAGAGCCGGCGGATAATGACATCGGACGACCATTTGACGTTCACTCCGTGGCGGTGGTAGTCGTAAATTTCGTTATCCTCAAACAGCACATGCGTGGAATAGTAGATCCCGTTGCCGGAACTCGAGTACTTGTTAGGATTGTGATACACGCCATTTCGAGCTGTGACGTGGTGGCTTTCACGGATATAGAGCGGCACCCCGATTTGAGAGGTCGTAAAACTAGAGTTGTTGGTCGATTTCGCAACCAGCCCGTCGAGGACGATATACTCGCTCTGAAACACCCGGATGGCGTTACTTGATCCATCGTCGACAATCTTCGCCTGTCGTTGATTTTCCGCACGAATCGTCAGTTCGTTGCCGAGGGTGCACACCAATCCATTGACATCGATCCGCGAGGTTCCCGACGCGCCTCCGGCCGACGTCGGTCCGTAGATGCCATTTTTGACAAGGAGGATGTCGCCGCACGACGCGCGTGCTGGATTGATGGCATGGCTGAACGTTTTCCAGGGGCTCGCGCTAGATCCGGTGCCAGTCGAGTCGTTCCCCGTGTCATCGACGTAAAACGTCGCGCTGAACACGGCAGACGGCAGACTGAGCATGAGCAGGAACGCCAGGATAATCATTCCGGAAACACCATGGGCGAATAGGTTCGCCGCGCTGAAGCCGGCGCTTGCACAAAGAGGAGCGCGCGCTGTTTGGCGCCGCCGACGTTGACGGTGTAGTTCAAATCGCCGCCATCACTGGTCCATTGTGTGAACGTGCACGTGGCATAGTCGTCGTTGGGCGTGCCTTTGCGGGTCCGGCACACTTTGTTATCGGTCACGCTTTCGGTGTTGCTCGTGCCGTCGCTGTCTTCGTTGTAGGCCGCTGTACTGGCCGACGCCGAGGCAGTAAAGGCACTCAAGCCGAAGACTTCTCCATCGTCCACACCGTAGGTGGTATCGACGGCGGTAAACTCGCCTTGGAGCATCAGGCCGAATTGAGGCCGGAAGCCGACGCCCGTAATCGACTCCGAACCCGTGCCGGCCGGCGCCGGATCGGTCATGAGCTTGACGGACAGACCGGACAACTTGACGGCGATGTATCCGAACGTCGGCACGCCCGAGGTGGAATCCCGCGTCGTGACGGTAAAGCCGTTCGCGTCGAAGGATGTGAGTTCCAGCGTGGAGATTGCGACGGGGTTCGTGATCAATCTGTCCGTCGCCAGGCGCGAGGCGACGGTCATGCTTGCTGAATTGTCCGAATCGTTGCTGCCAATCGACCGTTGCACGATCGTCGGGCCCGCCTCTCTCGTCGCCAACCCCACGCTCATCCGCCAATGCCCGGTTCCGTATGTGGCCCAAGCGATCAGCATGTCCGGTGTAAAGCCCGGTGCGCTGACGGCCGTGGTCCCGCCGATCGCTCCGTTCCCGGTCGCCGTGCCCACATGGACGTTCGACACCCCAGCCCCGCCAAAGAGGACGACATTGACGCGATAGGCTGCCGGTGGCGCGTCCGCACAGGTGAAGCGCACCCCATCTGTGATAAAGGAGAGGGTACAGTCGCCGTCTTTGACGTGCGCCGGATCTAGTGTAATCAGAGCTGAATCGGCATCGGTGGCG